>JGI24021J15306_10013466_pt1 | contig 10159 bp, 8 predicted proteins | sample Ectturendosymbi1_FD_15306 | JGI IMG/M metagenome (IMG submission 15306) | reverse complement strand
TGCAGCAAAAGGAGCGGTAGCGAATAGCGGTAGCGATAGCTCGCTACTATTTTTATTCAGGAACGGCTGCGGTAGCGCCGCTATTAAATTTAACAAATAGCGGTAGCGGTAGCGACGCTACTAATGAAGTAGCGGTCCCCACCTCTGTCAATAACCATACGTATAACCTTATTTCATAGACAACCACCATACCAAGCCAGAAGTTGCTTCGCTGATTTTGTGATCGCCTGTTTGACGGTGCATTGCGTCACATGCCTAGAGCGTGCAATCCGGAAGTACTTCAAGAATGTGATGGCGAAAAGCAACAACAGAGTGAACCTGGTCGAGCGGGGAATCTCTATTGTTGCTCGCCCTCTATGCTTGCGGACTCGCCTCCCTTCCGTTGCGTGTTCGTATCTTCTCCATAACTAATTTAGAGCAACTAATTTAGAGCAACTATAAGCATGACACTAAATGAAATACGTTAGATGCTTTAGATCACTCAAAGCTATACGGACTTTATTGTTTAGCTTTGTTTCTGAAGCACATCTAATGAGTTTTCCTTGGATGTTTTTTTTTCTATTTGAGTATTGCAGTACAAGTTGATGTCTGAGTCGAAAGATGTGTGATATTGGCGTAAAAACCTGGTTAATAACCTGGGCTAGGGGCTTGATAGTTCGTTTTTTCACATCAGCATTAACCTTTGAATAGTTATTGAATACCTGCTTGAAATTCTACCTGTATTAGTGACGTTAAGCATTACGCCTTTAGTTCAAGCATGAATCTGCCAATGGCATTTTGGAGATAGCTTTTCATGGCATCCACACCCAGCTGCCTGCATTCGGAGTAAGTTATAGCAAATACCTGTCAAAACGTTTTGATTCTTGAAACGTCGGTTCAGCAATGAATGTACGTTGCATCTGTACATCAAATTCAGCTCTGAAAATACTTGGCATGCACAGTTTAATTCACTCACGAGCACAGTGTGAGGTTATTGCCGGGGGAGGAGCAGCGCTATGTCATCTACAACCAATATCGTTTGTTTTAAATCGCTCCATGAGATCTTTAAACGAAAATGAACTTGTGACTAGCAGAGTTACTGCCATTAATAAAACGTAGAAAATTCTCAAACTAAAAGATATATAGAATCTGATGTGAGCAAATTCATGTACAGGTATACTAACTCTCAGCTGCCAGCTACACTTGTAAATTATTTTAAATTCATTACAAATGTTCATTCGTATAATAAAAGACAAATTAAAACTCGACAATTTGCTTTGCCAAAGCACGTTCAAACTCAGGTGCTAAAATGATAAAGTTCAGTGGAATAGAAATCTCGTCAAAAATTCCTTTGGAAATAAAAAATAAACAGTGCTTGGCACTTTTTTTTCAGCAGAATACAAAAAACGTGTATTACTCGGCTACTAGAAACATTCTTTATGTTCTTTTTATTGGTGTACATAACACAGGTGCATCGATCTACTATTTAACGCTGTTACAATGGAAATCATCGAATCAAAAATATCGTTGTTATATCGTACTTAGTTTGGTTTCTGGTGTGTTCACTAATATTCGTCGCGTCAAACCCTTGTATGAAGCAGTGGGGTGCCGGGATGCCTTTCGTCTACAAGCGCAAAGCGAATTATGTGCCTACCAAACTGCAAACGAATTTCCGTTCCCATGCACGACTCACGATGTCCACTGAGAAATCTTTTCCGTAATACATGTTTGGACGCCTTTCTCTCAACATGCTTAAATCCCATGACATAATTGCAATGCTTCACTAGATTATAACTTTTGAAGCACTTCCTCTCTAGCTTTCACGAATATTTTAAATATGTGAAAATAAGAAATGCTAAATGTGACAATGTTAAATGATTTTCTTCTGGTAGCTTGACCTTGCCTACAATGTATCTTGCTTCAACAAACCATATAACCGCATTTCGCACATTAAACTTTATACTCAGAGCAAAAGACATTTACTTACCACTATAAACTGTTCCCTTCACACGAAAAGTAGCTTCGTGCTTGGGAGGTCTGCAGCTTAAATGAGCCATGGTCTTCACAGCCTCCCATCACTCCCCAACCATTTTGTAAATCGGTGCATTTGTAAAGTCATAGCACTGTAATAATCGTGATGGCATCATTCATGTGTTCTCTACGCTTGTGTTTCATTAAAGTGAATTTGTTAGGGCCATCAAGCGTATACTTTTCTTCTTCTTTCACGTGTATATCTTGGAGTCCATTCATGTATTTTTGTGTTCCTTGTCATTGCGATGCATGTTTAAGGTCAGCGCGTTGCGTGTGGGACAGAAGACGTTATACAATAAAATAAATTCCACACGTTGCTCTTGGAAACTTGATTGTCATTTTACTGTGCATTGAACGTCTGTCGTGGAACCTGAATTGACTCATGTTAGTCTAAAAAGAACCATTCTACTTTTAACCAGGTGGAGAATACGTTTCAGAGAATGTTTTTTTCTGATCTTGCCAACGATAATCAACTCAAAACATTGTCCAACATTGGGGCGCAGCATGCTTTAGGGCAGGGGTCGGCAACCTGCGACTCTTTAGCGCCTCTGAATTGGCTCTGTCTGGATGCGAAAAAACGTGAAATTTATATTCGCATTTGATTATGATTACTATTAGAAATAAGTTGAGTACAATTAAGCTTACGTCCGCATGAAGTCGCATGACGATGAAACGGTGTCAATATTTTATGGCCGGTCATATCTGCTGGAAGATGAAGCAGAATGGCTCTTTTGTTAAAACAGTTGCCCATCCCTGCTTTAGGATATATCTTTTGAACAGTTTGCAGCTTGCAAAAATGGGGGTGGGGGCCCATATTTGTGAACCCGCTTCAATCGTTTTGTTAAATTGTGATACGAGGCGCTTATGAAATTGAGGTGATTCACTGAAAGATCACATAGTTTAACGAACAAAACAGCAAATTTCTTGGTCTAGAAAGGTAAACACAGTTGTGTGATACTCACCAATTGTGACCACTGTAGAATTTGCGATATTTTAAACAAGACATTTCATGGCCCTCCTATTTGACTTGCCCCTCAAAACGCCTAGCCTGGGTCTGCCGTTGCTTTCAACCATCTTTTTGTTGGTGAGAAGATACCAGGATGCACTCAAAAGAGTTCAGGCGCGGCAATCAAGTTCGTATCAGTTTTCTGTTTTTGTTGCTCACTAATATTTGCTAATATTTTCTCGTTTCGTAGAGCTGTGTACTTTAGTACAAAGCTAGCAGCTTCTGTTTTTTTGCACCAATCAATGTGCTGCAAGGACAGCAAGTTGCAGCAAGTGGAGTAGATTCAGCGGGAAAGCATTGCATGGAAAACAAGAGCTGACTGAGTCAAGCTTTTCTTCATTGGCCTCTTGCCACTCACAAAAGAAGAACAAATCAATGGATAAAATCGTCAAATTTCTAGTCTATTCATACAATGTTTTATTATGGGTAGCGTAAATTGTTGATGTGACTATCTGCAAGGTTATCGCATTTCTAAATTTCGTGTTTTTTGAAAAAAACTATCAACTCTAATATATGGTAATTATTCATATGCAGCTACAGTTATTGAACAACATTTTTCAATAAAAAGCCTGTGCTCAATCGTTTCAGATTGCTGGAGTGCCAATTCTAGCTGTTGGGTTATACTTCAGAGCTGCGAGCAAAGCAGAAACTGATGCAGCTGATTTTGCGAATTTCAACGCGTTCTACTTGAGTAAGTACCAAGATTTTAAGAACATTTTAAATGAAAAAACAAACTGCAAAGGCCATGATGTTGATTGGTATGTTGACGTTCAAACTTAGACCTTTTCAAGTCAAACAGCTTGTGACCACTGTTGGAATTTCCCATATGTTTACAATAATTGCTTAAAATGTCATACGAAAGAATTGATAGCTCAGCAGTGAGTCTTCGCACTGAAAGATCGATTCTGTGACTTTAAACGAACGTTGTTCATTGGCAGTCTGCTATGCGTCAATTGCTGCAGGAGTCATCACGATGGCGATCTCAATCCTTGGTTGTTGCGGAGTGGCCAAAGAAAAAGCGGTTCTGCTGATTGCGGTAAGTCTTCTCTTTCGGTCTCTGCGATTGTGAGATTTCTAAATGGCAGTTTTTCATTTTTTTCTGAAACCGGGTTTGTAGATGATTTGCGAATTCTTAGATCAATTATGTAACAACTTTAATGCAATTTTCTGTGCAATTTTTCAGTACGCTGTCCTTCTGCTATCCATATTTTTAGCACAACTGGCAATTGGTATTTGGGCATACGCCACTCAGAATTCGGTAAGTTCCAACTTTCTATCTTTCCAGTTTAGTGGTATAGATTTCGAAGTTCAAACACAGAAAGATGTAAGTAACTGTTTGGTGCAAGGCGGTAACTGTTACCGGTGTAAACAAATTCAAGACATTAATCCACAAGGCATGAATTAACACTAATTTATGTCACCCAAAGCAGTTAAATGATGATACTGCTGGTGCTGGTATTGTCAAGGTCAAGAATGTGAGATGATTGAATGTTTTATCATGGAATTGATTTTAGTAGACTATCAATTAAAATGGTCGAAGCACTTAAGAAGCTTAGATTATTTGGTGACTTTCGCAAGAAAGTGAAAACAACCAGTGCAGCTTTGTAAATGTTTGGAAACAACTTGTCTATGAATTACATCTTTTGGTACTTTTGCGGAACCACGAGTGTATACTAAACAAAAAAACAAGTTTTGTGTTCGAAAATCCTTTTGTTATCAAATACCGTATGTGATTTATGAAACAAATTATTTCGTCCAGCGAAATTCTTTTTCAACAATCTAAAATGCCATTGAATAGGAAAAAATGAAAGGACAGTCGTAGATAAGCGTTTTTTACTCCTTGCGGTAGTTTATATTTGGCATAGCCGAAATGTAGAAAAATTTCGAAATTTTAATTGTTTCTGACATTCGTAAAATTCTTCCTGGTTTTCCTCTGTTGACTACGGCATGCATAAGATTCCAGGCCTATGTTCAGCACTTATTCCTTCAACGCATTATTTCAGATTGAGACAACCTTGAAAAACAGTCTTCGTCAATCAACTCCTGTCAGTTTCAGAAAGAACAGCGTCGTAGCAAATACTGTTGTATCTGTTCAAAAAAGTGTAAGCTGTTAAACATTGTGCAATATTTAGTGAATCTGGTTTTGCTTTATAACTGTACATAGTTTCGAAATGAAAAGAAGTAGATCTTCAGATATTGAGTTACGTGAAACTAGTGTTGCTGACGGAAATCCTAAACACACCGTGATAAAATAATAAATATGAAATCTTTGTGACTAGGCTTCATGCTAAATATTCGTAGTAATTTTACGACAGCACTTAAATGTTCGTTGTAGACCGTTTTAACTTTTTTTCTCAATATTAATTTACACATTTGCTTGGATTTCCTTTTGATCACACATATCTTTTGTTTAGTGTATTTTTCTTCAGGGGAGTGGCCTTTAACTCAGTTTGGATCCTTATGAAAGTAACATTTCTTAAACGTGGTATTGAGCAAAGCATGGCATAAACTCTCCGTGGTTTCATAGGAGAGTAAAGTTTCTTCATCTAAGTAGCAAACTTGATCTTTAAAGCTAAAGTGCTGTGGACTTGTGGTTGGATGCTCTGACTGGGCGAATAGCAACACGAGAGGATGCGGCTGCACTGAGACTAGCTCGACCAATGACACTTGCCGAACTCTTTACAAGACAGGATGCACGGCGGAGGAGACAGCAACGACTAAGATTTACACAGAGGTCCTTGAAGCGAAATCAGTTTTGTAACTTTTGCTGCAACATATCTCAAAGTTATACAACCAGCTTTGGTTTTCAACTTGCGTTTTGTCCAGTTGGCATCACGTTTTGCTCAACAAGGTTCAAGAAGGTAATGGTTGTTTTTAGTCGCGCAAAAATATATCAGGAGAAATAATTAGTGTGGCCGGAGTTGCTATAATTATTGCTATTCCCGGAAATATAGGGGCATGTGCTTTACTGAATCAAAGTAACGGTTTCAATGCGCAGATACTATCTTAACACTTACAGTATGACTGTAATGATACTTTTACGCTGTAACGTTTGCTTTCCATCGACATTTCGTCTGGCCATAACAAAATGCCACGAAAGCGATTCACAGCCAGATTGATACCCGGTTAATCCAATTTCGTGAAGTCTCACTTCGAATTTTAACAAACGATTATGTAGCCAATGAAAACGATATAAACGAAATTTTGCAGACGTTTCGGTAACTCCTGCTACCATCACCAGTGCATTTGCAATTGTGCCATTTGCAGCCCTACATAAATTTCCCAGTTTTCTTCAAGGGTTGCTACGTTGCGATTTGGAACCTGATCAATAACAACCTGTCGATCATAGCTGGATTCAGTGCAGCAATTGCTATGGCTGAGGTAAGCTGTGGAATCAAGTTTAAATGAAATGAACGTGTCTGTGCCTTTCACGTCGCAAGGAAATTTCGATCTGTCTTTCAAACGCGTTGCTTTGCGTTGCACAGGGCCTGGCTTGTCTGAAAAGGAATAGCGCAACAACTGCAACCGAAACTTCAAGCGGCTTGTACTGCATGCATCTTAATAAGCGCTTTAAACAAAGTGTATCTAGCGATGTTCCACGTCCCTCCACAACGGTCACATTCATAACAACTTGACACCGCAGAACCGATGCTTGAGTGTTGACAAAAGGCGGAAATGCATTTTCATCGACAGAGCAGGGGGAGGCATCGCTATGTTGCTGCTGCATCAGTAGAGAAGAAATAGAAATGCATTCTATCGTTTGACTATTTCTGCGACTGCGAAAATGAAAACGAATCGTTACAACACATTGACGGAAAGTTCTTCGACGAACACTGAAAGTTTTCCCGTGGCCTGACGCACAAGTCGACGTCTGTAGAGAAAAATATCGCTGATGCACCTGAGGCTCGAATGATACAAATGCATTGTCATCGGGTTGAAAAAGGAGGTCTTTATCGGACGCTGTTTGTTCAGAGAGAATTGCTGTCAGACTCAGAAGCTTACGTGTCGATCTTACTGGTCTTTCCCATGCATGTCCTTCCCGTGTGGTTGCGGGCCACGCGGCTACTTTCGCAGTGAATGATGCACTGGTGACGAGACAATGGTAGCAGCGCGTGTGAATGAACGCCGAGCACGAGGCTGGACGTAGGGCGTTGCCTGCTTAGTGAGTTTCCGTTTTCTTCCACCCACTATCTTCTGGCTTCACAAACCGAGCACAGTATCTGGAAAAGAACGTAGTTTTATGCATTTCATCAACTCTCGCTCAGTAAACTGCAATTCGTTGACACAATTTATCGCAGGTTCACTTTGAGTCGATGTTTTCTCAACTGCAAAGTGGAGAAGCGTTAAGTCAGTCGAACTGTCCCTCCTTCATTCAACATGACTTGCCCGTCAGAAAGTCTAAAGACGCGAACAGGTTTTCTTTAACAGTAAAAGAGATTGGTACCAAGTAGTAGAAGACTAGTAAACACAGGGTCGAGTTTCCATCTTATTTGCAATTAACCTGTTGCTGCTTCGTCACACGAGTCAGCCCAGGCTTACTTGCGAGTTTACGGAACGACATGACGATGGTTTCGAACTTTAGAGCAATTTTCGATTTTTGATAAGTGATTGGGAAACGAAAACTGGGAGCGTTTATGGCTGTTCTGCAAACTTTCGGTCACTAGTCGATGAAATTGAGCTGCCAGAGCCTCTGCATTTAGGTCGCAATGCATCGGTCCAGCATCATTTTCCATATACTAATAAGTTGATGCTGCATACATTTGTATAAGGGCGTCACAGAAATGATGATGGAGCTGATACCGACGTGCTGTGAGCAGGCCCGCAACCAGGTTTTAAGCTTTGGTGGGGAAAAGTAAATTTTAGGGGGGAAAGCTTTTTGTTTTCACTATATGTTTAAAAAAAATTTTCCTGGGCAAGACACATTTTGAAGGGCACAAAAAATATTAGGGGGGTACTTACCCCAAATGTCTCCCCGTGTGGTCGGGCGTGGCTGTGAATGTGGAATGCTGCGAAGAGTTCACGCACCTTGGGACACGAACTTTGTTAAGGTTTTGAAGTTAACTATCCGGTTTTGCCACTCTCTCTCTCTTTTCATCTTCGGACACGGGACGCCGCAGGCCACATCACGTCTGATAAGCTTTTGCATGAACGTCGTCGTCGGTGCTAATGGTGGTGTAAAACCTATAGGATCGCTCAAGGAGCAAGTCGTTGACAGCACAGTTCTTGCGACATCACTGTCCGAACTATTGTTAAACCCAAAGACGTCTTTGTCGATGCCGCAATGCGCACTAGGTACGCTCCCACCCAGTTCTGAACAGGAATGCAGCTTTCCACATCGACAGAACTTGATCTCACGGGTTTGGAATGGTTACCAAAACATTTTGACTGTTGTTCAACCATTTTTCCATTTTGCACCCACACGTCAAAAGCATAGAACCTGTCTGCAGCACACAGGCTTGAGCGCTGTTACATCATCGGGAAACCAAACCAGACAGTGATCCAGGCAGATCTTCTTTGAGCACCAAGTGATCCTTGTTCGGAATCGAATTCGTGATCCAAGAAATGCTTCGCAACCCTTTCAAGACAAACGTCAGCGATATTGGGCCCAAAGGTGGAACCGAACAAATGGTCAACAGGATCCTCGGTGCGATCTCCATTTGATCACAAAGCAAACCGTAACGTAAACTGTCGCAGGCACATTTGCCTGCCACCACTACGACAGGATGCAAACGAAACCTTGCTAGCACGCCAGCCAGGAAGATCGGAACCATGTAACATGACGTCATTGAGAGATAAACCTGTCCTTGCACAATGCAGCCACGCACGACTCCCAGTCACCTTTCATTGGCTCATCACGCAATGGTATGGCAAGTGTCACGTTATATTTTGGGATAGTGCATCGGTAGGATCGTGCTGGCCTTTTCGAATGCACTGTAGCTCTGTGAAGAACGTTGTAAACGCCTCTTTAAAAACAAACGAATTTGAGCCTATATTTACGGTTTTGTTGCAAACACGACGCATTCGGTCGCCATAGCAACGACATTTCGTAATGTCGTCGCTGAACTTCATGTAACCTTCCATTAAAACGTAAGGACTTATCTTCCTTGGGCATTTGCGCCGTCTTGAAGATTCACTAAAACAGCCTTCCACATGCCTTTCCACCTGACTTCCGCTTGCTGTCCACTTGCCTTCCGCATGCTTTCTACTTGCCTTCCACATGCTTTCCACTTGCCTTCCGCATGTTTCCTACTTGCTTTCCGCATGCTTTCCACTTGCCTTCCACATGCTTTCCAACTGCTGATGCAGCTTATCACTTCGCACAAAGTTCACCAGCGGAAAATTCCGGACGTGCGTTTCCGAAACTTGGTCCATACAAGGACCAACTGAGAGGCAGCATCGTAGCAATACGAGTGTTTCCTTTGCGGACGTCTCTGATGCATGATGCTTCTGCTACCGGCTTCTGCTTTGCTCCAAGAAGTGAAACTTCTCCGTTGGCACTGGAAGAAAGATGGATATTTTGCAAATGAGCGAATCGCTGTAATAGGTCGAGATTCACAGAATTCTATCATTTTTTCAGTGGAGAGTTTGTAACTTTGGCGACGCTTAGGAGTCTTCACAAATCCGAGCAAGTTATCCGTCTCGGATCACTTGTCAGAAACAGATGGCCAACCTCAGCACAAACTCCACGTGGACGCTACAGCGAACCTCTGAACTTTCAGAGACTTTCTTCACCCAGTCGATCCGTAATTCTGATCCAGCAGTCGCCATGCTTTGCCTTAACCTGCTTGGAGCATTTGCTCGTGCAGCTTTCGATTTGCCACTACTCTGTGCCTTGACAATGCTGTAACAAAATGAAAGATTTAGCATAACTCTCGTCAGCCTCNTCATCGACTGCTTTCTCGGAATTGCGCACGATTTTCCAGCACACCATTGGGTCTCCATCAACGAAAATTGCGTTTGGTCGTGGTCTAGTTAAGTGACGTACCAAGGTATGGAGGTCCACTGCAGGGTTACTCAAAGTGCTGCCTCTACGAAGACTTACAGATCTGATTGTCTAAACCAGTGATTTTCAACCGGTGTTCCGCGGAAAACTAGTGTTCCGTGAAAGATCGTCAGGTGTTCCGCAGGAAATTTGATAAGTTT
>JGI24021J15306_10013465_pt1 | contig 10159 bp, 11 predicted proteins | sample Ectturendosymbi1_FD_15306 | JGI IMG/M metagenome (IMG submission 15306) | reverse complement strand
GTATCTCCACTTCATTCTGACGATATCCCCTGAAGAGTGTCAGACGAAAAGCTTTGGGATAAATCTCCTACTTCACGCCATCTTCAAGTTCTGTACCCCCAAACGTCTTTTAAACAAGAATATATGTTTTATCTATTATATCTATGCAAAGAATCATTTGAAGGTTTCCTTCCACTAACCTCTACATTTCTAGAAAAAAGTCTGATGTTCTCTTGCAGAATGGAAATATTTAAAAAAGTGTATATGTTTTACCTGTTATATCTGTACAGTACAATGGATCATTTGAAGGTTTACTTCCACTAACCTCTACATTTCTACAAAAAAGTCTGATATTCCATGAATTTTTCCCTCTTCAGTTTCTAGCATATCCTTGAACTTGAAATGCAGTGCTCAGTCAAACCAGATGGTTCTGAATTCACTAGCATCATTGTCTTCACACAAACTAAGGAAGTTCGTGAATATGTCAGAATAAATACAAACTGAAGCTTTAGCTGCATAGCAAATTTCTTACTTTCTAAAATAAATTTTATTGCACTTTTGAACTTCTTTTGCACTTTTTGCTGGATGGGAATGGAAAATGAATATGTTTTGGATGTTGTAAAATTTTTTCATTTTAAAAACTCGGTCACACTCATGTGGATACATCGTGTTTTTGCAGACAGCTTTTCACAAACTTTGTCTCAAATACCCACCAGCTGTGGCATATCGCAAACTTTTCTTCAAATGCATCATAAATAAGGTGAGTAAGAAAATCCCTTCAAGTTTGTAAGAAATAACAGAATTGTGCTTGATAGGTGCTGTGAAAAGGTGGTTGTATTTGATTCAAGTGGTTGCAGTTTCAGTGTTTTACAACAGTTTTGATGCAGCAGTTGTTATTGGTGTATATACTAAAAGAGAAGCTGCACCCCACTTGCAGTGGATACTGTAGCAATTTTGTCCTAATGCATACGTTGAAATGATTAACAGGTTGAGGCTGCTCGCGGCTTCGTCTCTGAAGATCTCTGCAATGTTTATATAGCCTTGCTCTCTCAAAAAGAAGAACCTTTTTCATACAAGAGTTACTACCTTGTAAGTTGAAGTGGAAGTATGATGTAATTGCAATTTATACATTCACATACATGACCAAGTGACTTATCATTTTTTCCTGTCAGTGATAAAGCCAAATTTGATGAAAGAAGGTTAAATCCTGATGCCAATAATGATTGCTGTATGAAGGCTTCACTCCTTCGGTGTTGTCTGATTACATCCCAATTTCATGCAATTGTGATTACTCAAAACATTTTGCTTACCAAGTACAGTGCACTTTTGCATGGGTATAATTGTTGTAAATTGTGGTTTGTTGGATTTGATTTTATGAATCATGCCTGCAGCTGGTGATGGAGCTGTTAGCAATTTCAATTTTATATGTTTATACTCGGTTTTTGTACTCGTTTTGAGAGTGTCAGGAGTGGTCTGCGGCGACCATCTCCGCATGCCTGCACTGTGGGCCACACAGCTATTTTCATAGTTAATGTTGCATTGATGGCAGCACCGCGTGTGGACTGTTTCTTTGTTGAAATGAAAAGCAAAGCTGGCTATGTTTACTGCCAGGCCTGTAGCCAGGATTTAAAGTTTGGGGGGGCAAAATACATTTTAAAGGGGTAATGATTTTGTTTTTATTATATGTTTTAGTACAAAATTTTCTGGGCTCAACAAAATTTGGGGCGAACAAACAAACTTTGGGGGGCATTGCTCCCGAAACCCCCCCTTGGCCACAAGCCGGTCACTGCCAATGTGCAGTTTGAACCCATGTTTGTTTGCTTCCGAGTGAAAATTTCTGTTTTTTTTTCCAGCCCTCTCTCAGTGACTACCTAACCTTGCAAGAAAGCCGAAACTTTGTTTCTGGTGGGACTACAGGACTTGTGACCTGGAAGGTTTGTGCTTTGCACTGGTCAGTAATGATGATATGCACAGAGTGCGTAACTTACTGAAACAAAAATCTTGGTTAGTTATTCTTTGTTTAAATTTTGCTCAGTGCATGCTTTTAAATCCGACCGTTGAAATATTCCTATATGGAGTTGTGCCCATTGTTGCCAGTTAGAGTGGAACCACGGAAAGCATGCAGAAAAGCAATCACAAGCATTTACAAATATCAGATGTCTTACTGGTCGATCGCTATTTCAGTTGCTGTTTTTAATGCTGTCGACAAATTCATGATATTCATTAAAAGATTTTAATTGACTCTGTATTCGTCACTGTTTTTGCTTTATGTTTTGTGTAATTTTCTTGTATTGTATTTTTCAAAGCTCGACGTGACACGTCAAAATTGCAGCAGTGAGGCAACCGCCTTTAGCGAGATTGTCGCTAAACAAATACTTAAACCAATAGCATACATTTCACTCATGGTTTGTGACTTTTGTGCTTGACGCGCGGTTGAACTCAAATCTTCATAAGTCTCAAGCAGTGTGCGCTGGAAATTTGCCGCTGCTTGGGCTTGGGTTCGTTTTACCACTGAAAAACGCTTGCAGTGCATTTTAACGTTAATTTGCGTCCAAATTTCCACCAATCAGGGTGGAATGTTCCTCGCCGAGTGGTGTCTGCACAACGAGCACATACTTTTGAACAAAAACATTTTGGAGCTCGGATGCGGATGCGGTTTCACCGGGTTAGCAGTTGCGAAGTCCCTAGACGTGGCTTCATACACTTTCACTGACGCCCATCCCGATGTTCTCCGGAGTCTAGAAAGCAACGTCGCGATCAACCGTCTTGATCCAGGTTGTGTTTTTTGCGCGTCAACGTTTTGTTTGCCTTTTTTCGCACGTTTTGACCTGGACATTTTTTGTGAAATCAGCTCGTTAAGTTTTCTGCGATCCGTGCGTTTGGATAATCATGTGCCAAAACAGCAGCAGTGCAGCTTCCTGATGCGTTCCTGGACCCAGGCCTCTAGCGTTTATGCGTTCATTGGTCCATACCTGTAGTTGTTTTTTTTTGTTGGGGGGGAGGGGGTGAATTAAGCAACAAGTCGCGGGAATGCCCATATTTTCGTTAATTTTCATCAAAAAGGTAAGTCAAGCATAAAAAGGCCCTTTGGCTTTTATGTAAGGGCGCAATCACTCAAAGGGGGATCGTTTCAGGGGGCAAGCAGTTACACTAAAATGAACCCCCTCCAGATCCGCCATTGCATGTCTTGTTGACAACGTCAGCGTTCGACGACGAACTGACTGGTGCGACTGAAGGTGCTGTGCGAAACAGTCAAGAAAGACGTAGAGCAAGTTCGAGGCATTAAGGCTTGTCACAATTTGGATTGGTGGGCATGTATTTGCGGTTTTGCGTGCTACGTACTACACGCATTCGACCAGAACTCAACTGATCCTTCAGCATTTGTCCACAGACCGCTATAAAGTAAAGTCCAATACCAATGGCCAGGTCAAGAGCAGGTTTATCTATAAATTGCTTTGGCGATGAAAGCACTTCTTTCTTTGCCCTATCACGTAATTTTCAGTTTCACTTCATGTGTTGAAACTTTGTTACGAAAGCAAAACTTGGACGTTTTACTGCGTCACAAACAACAACCCATACAAACAGTGATTTGAACGATGCCATGTATGACGTTTCATAAACAACCTCCTTCGTTAGTCACCAATCCTGGATTCTTGCTAAAGATAATGACGATTGCGTTGTAAAAAAAAAAAAAACTGGTTTCGTTCCAGTTTTGTTGCTCGCGACGGAACTATTACGTCAAAAACGTCAAAAAAGTACCTTTATAACGTCAAAAAGTAGTGGTGTCGCACGCTTAACGTACCTACTAGCGTGCCACAGCTTGCGAGAGCGAAATTATCTCCAGATAATAGACGAAGACTTAGTCGAGAATCAAACGGGTCGTATCTCGACGCTTAGAAGAAAGTGCACCTCTTCAGAGAATTGGTTTTCTCACTTTCGTGCTCCACGCGCGGAACTGCATTTCACCAAAACGCTGCATAGCTGATCGTGCACTGTCAGGACCTCGCCGCTCCGCAAGTATGCTTGACATTTATGTCTGCTTTCACCACCGCATTCTTGATTGTTTTCGTTGCACGGCATCTGTGCATCGTTTTCTTTTCATGCCTTTTGTCGTTGACGACACAGCAGCTTTCCTCGTATCCCAGCAAGGTTGAACGGTTATTACCTGACAGGGACCCAACCAGTAATTTTAGGGGGGGCGATTTCAGCAACCTTTGGCATTCAAGTCTCATTATGTGCTCACCGACTGTAAGAGAGATGAAGTATACTTCACAACAGTGCTGCGACAAAGCAGTGGACGGCAAAATGGCCTTATATCGCGAATGCTGTTTTCCGAATTGTGCAAAATCATGGTAAAAAAAGTTGCTTTCGTAGGTTTTAGGGGGGGCGACCGCCCCAATCGCCTCCACCTGGATGCGCCCCTGTTACCTGAGGATAATTCAATGATAAAAAACAAACCTTTGAAAATTTCGATCCTTTGCTGCTGTGCACAGATAAAACAGCGTTTGAAAGATTTAAATCCAACCCATGTGTTCAACCTCAATATTTCACGCGGCTCCAACTTTCCTGGAGAGTTAAACTATTGGTTTCTAACTGTCTTTTTGTCGCGTGTGCGTCACATCTTTACCGATTTTCTTGCAGTGAAATGCCGTGTTGAACATCTTTCATGGGATGAACCATTTGACGCAGACAAGTTCAAATCTGATGTTCTTCTGGCGGCAGGTGAGTGCTTATTTCGCCCCCGGTTGTAGTGTCCGCCACTCGAATTGACCGCTTCGTCTATCTTTTTTCGTTGCGCCAAAATACTTATTTATTAGATTAGACGAGTGCGTCAACTACCAGTTCCTAACACTCGACAGACGTTGTCTTCGACCCCGCCCTGATACCTCCGCTGGTGAAGACGATTGCGAAGCTTCTCCAAGCGACGCCAACCTGCGAGGCGTTCGTCGCGTGCACGGAACGAAATGCTCGAACGTACGGGATGTTCGTCGATCAACTAGGTGGGTTGACATTGGTCAGGTGACTGAAATTATGTGGATTGGCCATGTGATCTGATTTAAGTGGGTTGGCATTGGCAGGTGACTTGAATTAGTTAAGTCATGTTTTGAAATAAGTGGGTTGGCATTAGTTACGTGACTATGTTTCATGCTGGCGGTTACGTTACAACGATGACGTCACGGTAAGCGCAAGAACACTACTTGCTGGGAAGTGAGAATTATTAGCCTTTGCGCAGTGAACCGTGAACACCCCTTAACGACACTGTTAATGTGTTCGTATTTCGCGCGCATTTTTTAAATCATGCATGTTCTGCAATCGCAGCAATCGTCACCTGTATTAAGCCCAAAATCGTTCGATTCGTTTGCGTTTTCGTGCGACTCTAATCAGTTATTGCCCTCTCCTCGTATTCAACTTGGATAATAATGATGGGAAGATGCGCGCATGTTCTGCGCATGCGCGCATTGCAGTCGTCAGGATCGACTTTTGAAAACAGTTGCGGACACTTCGTCCTTTGCATCTGATGCGCGAAGATGCCAGACACTTGCACAAATGCGAACATTGACAAAGCGTGGATAAGTTTGGGTTAAAAGTCCTGAGCTGCGTAACGCTGAAGGGCTAGCCGCTATGTTCCCGTTACCGGTCTTAATTTCCCGTTTCTTCACTCCATAGAGAAGTCTTACCACCGCTGCCTTTGCCAGTGGCATGCTTGGTGTGACAGCAAAGGCGATGCGAAGCCGGCAGTAACGTTCCACCCTTCAGCGCATTGCACGAGTTGCTGTAGCGGCGCGATTAGTCGACGCTACAGTATTGCAACGATTACTTGTTGCAGATCATGTGCTGTGAGAGTGAGACTCAGTTCAAACTTCCTTGGTTTATAAAACTTGAGAGTTGGTCCAAACTTCGCACAGAAGTTTTGCTTTCGGTCTGGAAAAGGCGAAAAGAGATCTGAATTTTTTAAGAAGCCTTCAGCTGCAAACTTTCCGCGGTTGACTGGGTAAAGGGCATGAGCGTTTTTGATGTCCAAAATCCCCGCATTTCTTTAAATGCAATTTTACCCACTTTTTCAGTTCTCCTTGATCGAGGTTCAATGTCATGGCTAGCAGGATGAACTGCTGGAGCCTCAGGTTCAAACAATCGCTTTCGAAGTCATGTTTTGAATGAATGAGAATTTCAACAGAATTTTGTGTGAAACTAAAGCAGTGGAAGTCTTTGAGGCAATGGACTCGAGACCGAAACGCTGCAAAACAGAACTCAAGTCGAGACCGAGTTCCTAAACGTCATCCCTGGCGCGAAAATCCGTCGCTTTACAATTGTTGAGGAACAATCGGGATGCGACGCACGTGTTTGTTTCATTGCGCTGTTCAAAAATTAGGCTTGTGGTTCCTTCTTGTGTGGAAATAAAATAGTAAACGATTTGATTTTGTGTGACGATAAAAACGAGCCATTTTTAACATTTTTTTGCTACACCTGTAGCCAGTTCGGTGTGATTTGACATGGGGGGGCTCTTGTTCCTGCCCCCTCGCCTCCGCTATACCTCTTACGATGAGACCTCAACGCGACGCCACGCTTGGGATTCGAACCCCTGAAACAGTTTTCAAGTTATCAATCACAATAATCGAGCAAACGCTCCTGGCCGATAAACGTATGAAAACTGCCAACAAAGAAAATAACAGATTCTCCCAAAAAGACTCGCCTTGTCTCGAAACGCGCATCTCATTCCTGATCGATCGTTTCGCAGAACTGCTCTGTACTTGTGTGAAGTGAGTGAAGATAGCTCCCGTATTCGGCCTGTACATCAAAGTGCTTTCTCTGGTTTGCATCACATGTATTTTTACTCCGTTGTTGTGAATAGGCCAGGCGTATAAAGATAAACTGCTCAGGTCTGTGCTTATTTTTACACTTTCACGAAGCGTTTGCTGTTGCAGGTGAATCCAACTTACGACACACCGAAATTGAAACAGACGGCCTTCCCAAAATCTTCTTTTATGGGCGTGACGTCAAGATACATTTAATCAGAATCGTTTTGGGGAGGTGACGACATTCGCCGCCGCTTTCGCAGGTTCGCCGGTTATTCGTTCCCGCTTTTGAATGAACAACGTTCTTGTTTGCTGATGATGCAGGGCCGAACGGAGTCCGCTATATAACGCTCGTGGGTCTTTGCGAATTCATGCGTTTGGATTCGTGCGTTTCTTCTGTTGTTTTTAGAATTTATGCAGAACAAACCCTACGGAGCGTTGCGTTTTGCCGTTCCGGAAACCTCTTAAAATTCATGATTTTCTTTTTCAGTGTAATGGTACACGTACCATCACATGCGGAAATCCCCAGAAAATGATGCTATTCCGTATGCAAGGGAATCACCTGATAAAGAGAAAACGAACCACAAATACAAAGACAAGATACCTCAAACGTATATAACAACGGCCGACCCAAGCAGTAGTAGAGTGATCATGGCATGTTGTTTCTATTGCTGCTTGTAACATCATTGTAACGTCACCAGACCTTCCCAAGCACAAAATCAGGTTCACAAGACCAATGTTTGGCACGGTCCTGACAAAGGTTGCCAGTGGAAGAATGACAACTTCGCTTAGGTGAACTTCAGGAAGATCCGTTGTTGGCGAAGTCACGTGCCATGTGAATCGCAACTTTTCATGTGAATCGCAACTTTTCACGTGAACCGTAACTTTTCACGTGAACCGTAACTTTTCACGTGAACCGTAACTTTTCACGTGAACCGTAACTTTTCATGTGAACCGTAATTTTTCATGTGAACCGCAACTTTTCATGTGAACCGCAACTTTTCATGTGAATCGCGACTTTTCATGTGAACCGCAACTTTTCAAGTTCTTTGGTCAGATGTTAGATACCTACGGCAAGCTGCGGCACGGGAATAACTATAACCACTGAAAAATATTGGACTTAGTCTTAGACCTTAATTATTTTTCATTTTCTAACCCTAACCAAGCCCTAACCCGACACACTACTTAAATACTAAACTCTGAGCCCTAATCATCAGTTTTCTTAACATATTTCATACGTTGGATATCACTCTTTGCATGCGCACATGGCGTGAAGTCAGCAATTTCGCAAATCAGAAATTTCTTTGACACCTGAATAGGCAAGAACACCACGTGCTGCAAAAACGTTGGTTCGTTTTGGGGGGCAAAATTAAGGGTCCAAAAGTGGAGGTCAGAAAAATTGAGTTTTAGATCAGGTTTTGGGGTCCAGAGAACAAAATACAAGGGTTAGTGACTTGCTGAGTGGCTTAAAATGTTCCTGGAGCTATTCTGAAGCTTTGGAGACTTTGGGTAGGCTGCTAGCCTAAGGGGTTTGAGAGTTATGGCCAAAAATATATGCAGAAAATAGATCGGCCACCTAGTGGAATTTTTGATTTTATTCAGGAATAGAATTTTCCTGTCAATATTTTGTCTTGAAATTTGGTGGAATATTGTAAGACACCCTAATACACCTTTGCTGCACGTTTGGTGGGGGTGGTGGGTGTTGACTGGCAGAAAAGTGGCTTAAACCTCAAAATAGCCCCGAAATCCAAGGTTTTTGCCCCATTGTTTCAATTTTTTGATCATCATTGCACAGGTAAGGCCCTCACAAACATTTTTATGTAGAAAGTTTGTTTTCGACGTCTTTGGTTTCGGCTCTGTAGTCTACTGAATGGGCGCAACCAGGTTCTGCATCCATCGTGAAAAACGGATTTTCCCCTGAAACGACGCCACATTGACGTCAGAGGTGGGTGCGACCTATCTCGAAATGTGCAGGGAAGTCTCACGGATCCGTGGATGCCTTCAGTGAATCTCTAGCTGAATCCTTTCAGGAGATATGGTCGATCATTTCTTCTTGCGCCAAATTTTTGCGCAAGCGGGAATGTCAAAGTTTGAACTAGTTGCTTGACGCAGATAATTTAGTATCAAACTGCTTACAAGTCGTAAAATAATCTGAATCCCCGTTAGTGTCGCGATCGCTGTCAATTGTTCCGAAGTTTTAAGATTATTTCGATTGAAAACAGTCTCACCTCATTCATAAGCGCAAACAGTTTTTCTCTCAGTTCTTCATGTATCATCTGGTCCTGAACAACCAGCTTTGCTGAACGTCCAACCAAACTGCTGGTTTTTCATCACTGCAGGTAGAGAGCCAAACTATGCAAAAACACGTTTGCTAAACCGTAACACTGGGCTCAAATGCCTTGAAAGCTCTTTCTAAGGCCAAAGGTTTGGATGAAACGTGAAACGGAGCAGGTTGACAAACCAACCAGATTCATCAGACAGGTTCCTCAGGATTTGAACAAGCATCAGTTTCAAATCTGGCAGCTTTGAGGTTTTTGAGAGAACCCGTTCTGTGACCACAGAACAATGAAGCTCACGCAAAGCTGCGTTTTCTTCCAAAATTTTTTATGTTAATGTCCCTGTGCAGCCTTCCATCACTCGTGAATACTCAAGGTGTGCCCCACCTATTGCAATACTTTACGGCTTACTTGCAACGCAAACTAGTTTGGGATTCTGCAGTGACATGCTCTAACATCTCGATCTTTCTAGTGCTACTTTGCATTCTCGCTAGGTCGTAGAGCAAATGTCTGAATCTGCAAACCCCACTAATGACACCCTCGTAGACGTGGCTGTGAGTATCTTTCCAATTCATACAGACTACGAAGAGGAGTGGCAATAGCAAGCATGTATGTTGGATTCCAACATACAGGGTGACACAAAAAAACGGTCATCACCAAAAATCGAATAACATCCAAAATTGTATTTAGATGGGCGCAAAACTTCAGCTTTTAGGTCAAGCCTGTGTAGCAGACATCTCTAAAGTTTCAAGTCTGTACCACAAAAACTTTTGTTTCACTGGCACTCAAAAAACGTGCTCCAAATGAGCTCCCCGGCGCTGCAGGTACATTTGGATCCGGCGGGCAAAGTTCTCGATGACACTCCCGCATTCCTCCCTTGGGATCGCTCTTATTGCTGCTGTGATTGCTGCCTTCAGGTCAGGGATAGTCTGGTGTTTGTTGCCATACATCCTGTCATTAATTTATCCCCACGTATAAAAATCTGGGGTTTCAAGTCCGGTGAATGCGGTGACCACTGCGGGTCACACCTGCAGCTGATCAGTCGGTCAGGGAAACGCTGCTGTAGCTATGCCAATGATTCGTTTGAGGTGTGGGGGTGGCACCATCTTG
>JGI24021J15306_10013461_pt1 | contig 10160 bp, 10 predicted proteins | sample Ectturendosymbi1_FD_15306 | JGI IMG/M metagenome (IMG submission 15306) | reverse complement strand
AAAAAACACAATTTTAACACGTCTACTTTTATGTAAATCTGTCTTATTTAAACAAGTTTTGGGGGGTTTCTAATGTTTTCACTGAATATTCTTCACAGGCCTGGCATTGAAACCTCTATGCGTGTTTTGCGACCGAACATCAGAGTTATTTTAAGTTGATTTGAAACATCGCACATTTCCAACTAGGGACGAAAACTCCATATTTGTCCAGCAGAAAAATAGTCGCAAATAGAAGAAAGTAGACCCTCTGTGGCAGCAAAGAGAAACAGTTCCTTATTTTATTTCATTTTATAAAAACAGACAGTATTGCAACCCCCGCCAAGTTTGTTTAGCCGGGTCTTTGGCGATTGCACTCTTTACGCCAAACTAAATATTCTACTTGAAACTAAATCTGCAATAAGTAAGTGTACTGCTGAAAGCTGATAAAGACCTAAATCTAATACGTTTTATTACAGATGATATTTTCTTTGTTTAAACCTTTGAAAGAAGCAACAATATTTGCTGTTTGTCTTTGTGGGAAACACGAGTCTGGTGGAATAAGTAACTTTCAAATGAACAAGATATTTCTACTTGATTGTATATGAAGGCATGTTTGCGCGAAGAAGACTCAGGATTTCTTTTTTACTTGCGTTCCTAGTTTTAGTGTTTATATTATATCACGTTTTACCACATCAAACCTTCGTACACACATCCATTGATGAGGCTGGTGCAGCAATTGAAGCAGTCGGCTTCAATCTGTCAACCATGAATATCGGCGAATTGCTTGCTCATGAAGGTGAAAAGCTGAATTTACTCATAAAACCAATGTTGGCGAAAGCAACCCTGGAAAAGGTTGGTAAGAAGCAAGCAAGGCCTGTCAAACAAATTTGGAACAAGCGCAGAAATGAAAAAATCTTCGAAGTTGTTTGGTTGCCCATCTTGATTTTTTGCAAGTTGGATGTTCTATAACTTTTTCTTGTAAGATAGTGACCGGCACACGCCCGATAAATATTTTCGAACCAGTGCCTCTCAGTGAGTGTACCGCGAAAATCTCAAAATCGAGAACAACTCTGTTGAAATTATTGCATGCGACTAGTTTACAATTGCGTTTCTATTAGTTACCTATTGTAGCCTATTACATATTTTGTGACATGCCGGCAGCAGCAGCCATTTTATACACCTATATTCGCTTTCACATGTGGGGCAATGACGGCAGCATCAGCAACAGTCATTATAAAATCTTCTTGATCTTACACTTGATTCACCAATACGCGCTTTCATTTGAGGGCGTAATCAGCAGCTGTTAGTTTTTTTGTAAACAAATGAAACTCAGCTTCATATAAAGTGATCTAACTTTTGTTTCTGAAATGGATATGGACAAAAAAGCCTAGGAGCTCATCACAAAATTAAGATTTGTAGCGCAAAGTGAATGCGGTTGCCACGTAAAAGTCAAGAGGTTGCTTTTGAACTCTGCGAATCTATAACTCTTTGGGAATATATTGACTAAGCATTTTGGTGCTGACAAGATCTCAGAAATCAATTTGAAGCCTACCCAAGCATTTGTAGATTGTACATGCATCGGTTCTTTGTTAAGCAATACACTTATTTTTAAATCCTTTATTTATGGAACGCGAATCTACCCACAGTAATAGGTTTAACTTTTTAGATTGCGTCTACTGAAAGTCGAAAACCTGCAGGCCTACGCGCTGCTTAAATGACTATGTTCGAGGTTCATTGCATAATGAAGTTCCCGTGCGCTTTTTCGCTTTGGCGGGATACTAAGCCCAGGGGCGGATCCAGCCAGTAAGTTTAGGGGGTACGATTTCAGTAATATTGGTAGACAAGTCCCATAACAGCTTCGCTGTCCGTAAGAGGGATTAAGTATGCTTCACAAAACTGTTGTGGCAAATCAATAGACGACAAAATGGCCTTATATCGCGAATGTTTGTTTCCGAATTGTACAAAATTATGGTGAATAAGGTTGCTTTCGTAGGATTTAGGGGACGCGATCGCCTCAATCGCCCCCCGCTGGATCCGCCCCTGACTGAGTCCATGCAATCTGAACATGATACCATTTTACCTTACGTTTCTGAACTAATGGCTTAAACACCTGCAAACTTTTGCTTTTCAGGTTACGATACTACTTTGGTATATACCGTACGGCATGAAACGACGGCGTGAAGTATCAGCAGAAGAGTGTGGATTCTGCGAAATCACTTATGATCGATCAATGGTACTTTGATACAAACCTTCTCTTATGACGTTGGGTTTTCTGACGTGAAACAATTCGCGCAAGGCTTAAAAGCGTTTCTACGTCTGCAATGAGTGTTTCAACTACTGCAATTATACTGGTCAAACTTGCACCTTTTTCGATTTTCATAAACTGTTCTCGTTGCGTACCTAATGCTTATCCACAAAAAGCAACCTGCAAACTTTGCAAGGTTTGAATAAAATAAAATCGGTCACCGGTAGATGGTGCCGAAGAAAAGTCACTGTGATAGTTATGACAACGAAACGTCCATGTTCATATATTCCTATACAACAACAGTGCAACCAAGTATAGACTATGGCATATGATCTCTATTGCTGCTGGTTGTTTTACCTGTTAGTTTAAGACCCGAGCTTGCGTTTCTCTCTTGTGCTCGCCTCAGTAGGTTTAGGAGATACAGCAATGCAGCATAAACCCAACAACATCTCCAGTGACGATGAAACGTTGAAAAACTGCACGAAATTTCAACATCACTAGCCAGTGATCACGTGACTAGAGTCAATGACTCTGCACGACTCGAGTCACGTTTTTTGGTGACTCGACTCGAGTCACTTTGAGAAACGATGTTGTGAAGACTCGACTCGAGTCAAGGATTTTTACTGAATGACCCGAGTGCTACAAAATCTCCAAACATCTGAGTGACAAACCCGGTTAGTTTGCACACAAAAATGAGTTTTTTTGCTTCAGTGATGCATGGTTAATATTGGCGCAAATATTCTGTTATATCTGTGTCTCCTAATGGTGCTATGCTAAATTTTCAGGATCAGGTGTTCCACCTAAAGTTGAGATAGAGCTGAGTCTGCTTTTCATTGAGGGGCAAGCAGTGCATAATACATTAGACAAATTATTGTGCTTGTGAATCGACAAATATGACTGAGCTACACATCACTGGTGTTCAGCAATAGTACTGTAAAGTCTAAATAAAACTATTCATGTTTGTCTGAAACGTTCTGGGTCGTTCCCAACCTATTTTCAATCAGGTGGCTTGATTGCAAATTTTAGACATGTATCAGAATAAGCATGAAGAGTATCAAAAAAGCTTCATCAGTTTTGATGAAGTTTATCAGTCTATCCGAGTGGTATTTCTTCGAAATTTCAACTTTTTAATGTCTTGAGACATATGATTACCGCAAACTGTAAAGTAAAAACATCTATCCGTTTATAAGTTCAAAATAGTAACGCATATGTGAGGCGTACTGTTGAGCGGACAAAATTCCATCAGTCAATGACCAAAAAAGTCATTGACTCGACTCCAATCATTCAATGATTTGAATTGACTGCGGCTGCTGAATGGGAGACTCCTATAGTTGATTTAACGTTAATTTATAAATGTAACGTACGTTGTCCTTGACTGGAAATCGGTTGCACAATGTATTTTAGTGTTCAAAATCTATGAGTTGTTATGCTATCACTGGAGAAAGCTGTTGATTTGATTCGGACTAGAATTGCTGTTGACAGAAAAACAGCGATACGCATTGGCTAGAAATCACTTGGAATTGTGGGTCTCAAAACTTGAAAATGTGCAACTTCTGCCGACCACCTTGTTTCGTTGCACCCGCGAGTCTCTGAAAACCACAAATTCGAGCAACTGTAATCTCTCGCGTGAAAACTAATTTAAGAAAGATTTTAACAAGACTCGAAATGAGCTTCGCGAGTCATTGATTTACAGAAGGAGTCGGGACGTATAACCACAATTTTTTTGGTGTTCCAGTCATAAAAAATGATGAAGATTCGAGTCAATAGCATTCACGGGTCACACACTTTGATTACTGAAAATCTTTTTCGAGTATTTTCCAGTCAAAAGGTGTTCACGTGTCTTCACCTGTGGTGTGGCCGAATCATATTTGTCGAGTCACGAGTCGAGTCATTGACTCGAGTCACGCCATCACTGGTCTTCGCCTGTGCTACATTAGCGGCTATGTGATTTTGAGAGCATGGCACGTCGTTCTTACTCGTTGTACAACACACCTTACTTACTCGTATTTGTTTGAACTTGCAGATCAACGACTCTACCACCAGAGCTGTAGTATTTCATTTTGATAGCATGTCACCCGACACAATGCCGAGCGAAAGGTTGCTTATGAGTTAATTATTATATCAGTTTTTCGCGTTTTTACATCATTTCACAAAAGTAAAAATAGAGCAAAATATTTTGGAATTTTACCATCTAATACGTCTCATCAAGAAGTAACTTGACTAGCTTATTTCACAAGTTTTATTTGAATACCCTAATTACTCGAAAAAAAGTTATCAATCGCTTTAAAAAAAATAAATGTGTATTATAATTTTTTCATATCAACAAATACTAAAGAAAGTTTACCTTGTCTTCAAACTAGCTGCAAACGATATGGTGCGATGGGTCTGAATGGCATTTTGTCATAAATGAAAGCAGCTGATTTTTTCAGAAGAAACAGTCAACATTACTACGTATTTTGGACAATGGAAAGTTCAAGAACTTTATTGCAGTGGAGAAAAAAGCTGAAAAAATATGACAGTTATTTCAACTTGACCATGACGTACAGGTTAGTGCGTAGTCTTACAGCTTCTGCATCATTCCCGTTGTGACGCAAAGTAGATGCTTAGGTCTACACTCACTTGTATTTCCAAAAACAACATCTGAACCAGAAAGACGGCTTAAAAGCTTTAGGTTTGCCGCACGCTTTCGTGGAATCAGCCGACTGCTGACTTCTGCTTTCATGAGTTTGCAATAATTCGGACACGCACATGTTTATGTTCAAGTAATTAGTGTCCACTATGGCGACACATTCGAATCTATCAGCAAATTTTTTGATACGAAATCGATTTCACGTAACTCTAAGCAGTGTGTTTTAAAGCTGCTTTTGGACGTCAAAATGACAGCCTAAAATTTTGCAATGACACCCAAAATTCTTAAAGCCAAGATATGGTTGTGCCCTGTATTGAAGTAAAACGATTTGAGGAAAGCATGCTTTCCTGCACATGGCTGTTGCAACAGGCGGCTGCAGTGTTATAGGCCGACACAATTTTCTGGCACAGAATTTGGAAGCGAAAATTGTAAGTATGGTATCTGTGCATTGTCATGCGCACCGATCGCTTCGGCCTGTTACTATACTGCTACAGATTTGTACAGTATGGTATACGAAACTGCAAAAGCACTTTAATGCAATTATGGAAGTGCTTTACTGTTTCATCATTGCGACCGGCTTGCCTGGCGATGCATCATATTACAATGAAGACCAAAGGTCGGCACTTGCAGCGCGCATGCAAAACAATGTGGTTGTCGAGTGAGGCAACAGTGAGAGCTAGGAATACGATTTTGGATATTTGGGCCGCACTCAAAGCAGCTGTAAGAAAATAAAATTGATGCAATACGCGTTGTTATACTGTGACTTCTGAAAACAAAAATTTTCAAGATGGTGCTTTACTCTTGTCAACACTGCCACCTCACCTGACCAATGACGTATCTATGCAAAGTGGCGCCCATGGCAAAGTTTAAATGTGGGCCCTTTCTAAAAATTAAATATAGGCACAATTTTTACGAAAGATGAACTATGAAGAAAATCAATGTTATAAAACGGAAAATATTTGGTTTTATTTTTGCTTTAAACTTTTCAACAAATAAAATGTAAATTATTCATAAGGACCATAACATGCTTCTATTCTCATTCATTTTTATTATGAAGGATATGAAAACATTTAAACCAGGGGTCACCAACCTTTTTGAAACTGCGAGCTACTTCTTGTGTACCGATTGATGAGAAGGGCTGCTAGTTTGATACACACTTCTGAAAAAAAAAATTGCTCAATTTACCTTCAATTATTTTATTATTGATATTCGTTAATGTGAAGATATCGATCATGATAATGTTATTTTTAGAACAGGCCCGTGGGCGAGCTACTTGGTCCTTGCGGGCGACCTGGTGCCCGCGGGCACCACGTTGGTGACCCTGGTATAGAATATATACCATGGCCTAAGTATGAACATTCGATGTAAAATACTATGATTATTGTCACATCAGCCGTACATTCACAAAAGGGCGAATAGGAATGCGGCAATCGATGCCAAGGGTGAACGAAACCGAAAAAGGTTGAAACGTACTGGACTAAAGCATGCAACTTGATTAGCAAAGTCGCCATGTATTGTGAACAACACGATCCGAGGTGCAGCCTGAATGAAATGCAAGGGCTGAGGTTTCTTGTAAAGGAGTTCAAATTCAGATGAGGCATGTTTGAGAGGGTTATTTGCATACGGTTTTGCCGAACCAAATAGAAACCACTTGGACAAGACATGTTCACCCCCAATGCATTGCACCGTACGCAACGGAGTGTTACGCAACAATACAATGTTTCCCACAGCACGATTGGCATTGTTGCTATGTGATGTCAGGCAGAACCAGAAAGTTTTCAATAAGGGGACTTTACGTTTTGTTCAGGGGGCTTGACATTATGAAAATTGATAAAAATTCCGCCGACTTATAGTGCTTCATAATTAAATTTGGGGGGCTTGGAACTTTCTTTGGGGGGCTAAGCCCCCAAAATCCCCCCGTGGCGACACGACTGATGCCAGGTAGTGATATAGGGGTCTCAAGTTTGAAATGTACAGCAAGTTACTATCAGCATAGCACACAAACTTTGCTAATATTACACTTCTTAAAATTTCAGAGTGCCAATTAAGAAAATCATTAGCAGGCAAACCATTACTAGTCGCTAATCAGGCGTGGTGACTTTGTGTGAAAGCTGTCACATTCACTTGATAATTACAATCACTCTTATGGCGTTCATTGAAAACTGTTAACAATTGCATGATAATGATCACTATTAGAGCAAATCATGGGCGTCGGAAGGGGTGGCAGGGGGAGCCTTGGCCCTCCTGGATTTTAAAATTATTGGCAAAAAAAGGTTGTTTGTTCAATTTCGAGGGGTAAAAAACAAATTTCACCACTTTTGGTCCCCTTGGTAAAAATGTTGGGAAAATACCCCATTGGCACCCCTGGAAAAAATCCTTCCGACGCGCATGGAGCAAATATTTGTTTGTCAAAATTTATTGATGCCGACTGGTGAAGATATTTGACGTCATGTACTGTTGTAATAGACCAGGAATTGAGCAGTGACATCAAAATAATCTTTGTGCAAAATAACCAAAGATTGAACTCTGACGACTTTAGTGACTGGTCCTTCACGAACAAAATTCCTGGCTGCGCCACTGCACAAGAGAAATAGAAGGTTCACTGTCCAGTGTCCTGGTCTTATGCAGTGATGAGCTTGCTGTTCACTCATGTCCGCTGCTTTGCCTGCAGAGGCAGGTTGCGGAACATACGAGCGGATTGTTCTACTGTTGGACTTATTGCAATAACAATAACATGGCAACAAATCTTCAAACGTTCACTTGAAGTTACGGTAGTAGGCGTTTTGTCGCACGCGAGTGTTGACCACAGGCAATGCAGCGAAATACTAAGCTGATAGCGGTAAGCCACGTAGTTTTATACTGTGTGAAAAGAAGCATGATTGAATCTGCAGCAATGCTTCCACAAGTTTGAAAAATCAGTTGCTGGTGTAAGACTGAATGCTTGTCCGGTATATGTAGGATGAGTGATCACCGTGTAAAACTAGCAAGGTTTTATTGAAAACAGGGCCGGCGCAAGCCATTCCAGCGCCCTAGGCAAGACCCATTTTCAGCGCCCCCTCATAGCTTATGACGTCATCATGCTCAATCAACCGTGGCGCGATCTGTTTAAACGTAAACAAACAAATTCTCTTTGCTCTTTGTACATCTTAAACTTGCCGGTGCGTCCTAGACAAGGTCAATTCCAACACCCCTCAACACAAAAGACCCTTATAAGGACAATCTGTTTTACATCAAACTAAATTATTCGACGTATACCGAGTTTACTTGAACATCAAATTCATCAAAATATTATCTACATAAGTAACAGGTGTCACAGAATTCACATAAACAAAAATTCTAGCGTAGGCCTCAAAAATTTTTTGCAGTCTGGGATCGTAACAATCGACGACGTTCTGCATGCACAACAAATCTCAGACATTCGCGAAGGTTACCAATGTTGGTTATGTTGCGTACCAGCTGGAATCTTTTTCCCGATGTTCAAATGCAGTTAAAAATGTGCTTTTTCGTTCCTTTTGTACGCCCATGTATGCATCACAAGTATGGTGTAATTTCAGGATTTCATGCATGCAGAGATTGCGTGTGGCCTATAATTTTGGATGCAAAGCTCTATACAACCTGCCCTGGGGAGCGAGTGTTACGTAGCAGTCAGCAGGTTCAATGCAACATTCCTACCTTTGAGGCCTTGTTAAGAAAAAGTGTGTACCTGTGTTTCTCAAAAGATGCAGAAAGTCTAACAACGTATGGTTGCGTGCTTTGATGCAGTCAGATTGTTTGTATTCGTCCCTATTCTTTGAACACTACAACCGCATTTTACTTTGTGACGGAGTGTGCCCGAATATTGCAGTGTTTGTATGGATGGCGTGTCATGCCACATCGCATTCGTACTTTACCTGACCTCGACCTGTTTAGGGATTGGCGTCCCACTCTGCAGTAGTGTTGTACCAGTGTCACATGTTAGCGAATAATAGTGTTAAGTATGTGTCTGTAATCTTGTGATTCTGCCTCCAACGCCGTTGCAAAACGTTCTGCTAGGAAAGTGTCTGTATCCAGCCGGCTCCACTGCCGTTGTACAATGTTATGTTTTGTTTTTGTTTATCGACATGAGTTGTGCAGAGAGTGTGTGTTTGTACTATGGACTTCGTGTCTGGGGACCAATAACATAATAATCACTTTGTAACATATATTAAGGTGGTGCCAGTAGTGGACTTAGGGTTGGGGGGACCTGAGGCAAGGATGAAAAGGGGACCTCTAACAAAGTCGTCATACTCAGCCAACCGTGATAAGACTTTTTGATCAAGCTTAGGAAGGGGATATGCTGGTCACGCAAGGATACGTTCCTGAGACTACGGTATGACTGACATAACAGAAAATGCAAAAGGGTATACATGATACGCAAGTTTAAAAACACTGAAAGTTAGGAAAACAAAGCTAGCAACACATAAAAGTTAAACAATACCAAGCTGGCGTTGTCTCCTACTTCTCTAGTTTTACAGTTTCTGGTGGGGGCCTCTTTGAAAGCAAGGCACATTATATTTGCTATCGGGGCCCCCTTTGAAAGTGGAGTAGGCTACTTACACTTTACAGTTGCTATTGGGGACCCTTTGAAAGCATAGTACTTACTACTTACACATTTGCAGTTGCTACTAGGGGCCCGTTTGAGAGCAGAGTTCTTAATTACAGTTTATGTTGGGGGCCCCTTTGAAAGTAGAGTGCTTACACATTAAAGTTGCTGTTGTGGGCCCCTTCAAAAGCAGATTACTTACACATTACAGTGGCTGTTGGCAACCCCTTTGAAAGCAGTGTACGTACATATTACAGTTGCTCTTGGGGTGCCTTTTGGAAGCAGAGCACCTGCGCATTACAGTTGTTGTTGGGGGCCCATTTGAAAGTAGAGTACTTACCCCTTGATCGGCTTTGGAGTATATGAGTGGAATAATAGTTTTTCACCAAATATGAGGACATTTCACATGAGAAACACCTCGAGGGGATCTAAAATTGGGGGTGGGTGCCTCGCTCGTTGCCGTCGCCCTCGCCCGCTCGTTGCCCTCGCCCTCGCCTCGCTCGTTGCCCTCGCCCTCGCTCGTGCCTCGCCCTCGCTCGCAAGTGCCTCGCTCGTTTCCCTTGAAACACACCACTGAGTGGTACGTCCTATTATCTAAATCAACGGTGCACAACCTGCGGCCGCACGGCCGCATGCAGCCTTGTTGATAATGAAATTTGTGGCCGTCCACATGTAATTTAAAATATAAGATTTGGCGGCCGTGCTGGCGTATATTGAAGCAAAACAAACGCAAGGCAAGAAAATCA
>JGI24021J15306_10013457_pt1 | contig 10162 bp, 4 predicted proteins | sample Ectturendosymbi1_FD_15306 | JGI IMG/M metagenome (IMG submission 15306) | reverse complement strand
GGCATGCCTTTTCACAACGCAATCGGTTACAGATTGAAGCAATGGTGTGGTTCGTTTGTGCAACATCATCATAGGCTATGCGATGGTTGAAATAGTTTGTTAATGAGAGAAGTAACACTACACAAAGGAACAACAAAACTTACAGATAGCAAAAACATTCGGAGGAAATGGAAATTTAAACTGCTGATGAGATATATGTATCTAACATTCGAAGTTTGCGATGGTCCCTACTTTCGTTGAAAGAAGTCGTAAGATATGAAATGTTAACGATGACGTAAAAAAGCAGATAAATTTTGTTGAAATGCTGCTCTGCAAAAAATGATACAGTTAGATTAATTTTGTTACAGAGCGGGGTGAAACTTACTAACTGCAAAGTGTTTCGCGCTTACGTTAAAGCAATCGTAATGAGTAATTCCTTGTTCGCTTTTGTTAAAACTTGCTCTTTGCAATGGATCGCTGCATATATTGTGACGTGAACGTAAAGTGTTACACCATCCTCTGTCACGTGGCGTGACCGACGAAGGTCAGTCGGCTCCAGTTACGTGCATGTTTGTTTATAAGAATAAAAAATGACACGTTTGGGCATGTCCTTTTGCAACACAGTCCGTTACAAGCTGGAGCACAGGTGGAGTATTTGTTGAAAACGTGGCATTCCGTTTCGCCACAGTTGGAGCGGTGTGGTGACTAAAGAAACGTTGCAAGCTGTCTTTAAAATATGAAATTAATAATGAAAATAACTTTGCAGTGGTTGCTATGTTCATTAAAAGAAATCGTAACGAAATGTTAACGATGGTGTAGAAAGGTAGACAAATTTTGTTAAAAACGCTGCTCTAAAAAATGATACCGTTATATTAATTTTGTTACTGAACAAGGGTGAAACTGACTAACTGTAAAGTGTTTCGTGCTTTACGTTAAAGCAATCGTAATGAGTAATTGCCTGTTCGCTTTTGTTAAAACACGATAAAAGTTCAAAGAAGAATGCTACGCAAAGGAGATTGATGAAGTTAGCAGGTTGTCGATGTGTTTTGCTTTGTTATATCCACATGGTTATTGAATGATGTTCAAGTGAAGTGATCTTGGCCGGTTGCGTGAATATTTGTTTATCGGATTAAAACTTGGCATGCCCTGGCACTCTCGACCTTCGACAGTCAGTGACAGGTTAGAGCATGATGTGGCCAGCTTAGACAAAACCTCAAAGTAACAAGTTAACTTAAAATATGTAATTAAAAATTGAAAAAATTAAAGTGAAAATGAAAAAAATATTATCATCGCGCAAAAATATGAAAAATATCAAAAACACAAAAAAATATTGAAAATATAGTTCGNGGAAGGGGGGTTGGGAAAACCCCCTCGCTAACCGATCTACCCGATCCCCGACCCGACTCCAAACTCCGTACAATTCCAGACCCTGGCCCTCTCCCTTTACTACTCGATTTCTTTGCGCAGCTCACGAACACGAATAAGTACTTGTCCACAGGATAGCAGCGGCATTTTCGTGTAGTAAAGAACAGTGCGTTGAGCTTAAACTTCGTTACAAAAAAACTCTGAACAGGCCGTGATGCAAGGTTTGACCTCTGATAAAGTTTACTGCACTCACAACAATCGACAACACATCTTTAAAATTTTCAGGGCATGTATGCCTAAAAATTTTGATGCTTCGTACCCCCAGGGGGTACGTGTACCCTGCTTAATCGCCACTGCAGTAGAGCTGTGCTCAGCGATAAACAGACTGAGTATAGCTTCAACCTCCACAAACTTTCTGAGTCTGGTCTTTGTAACTCAAAACTTTGTGCTATTCTCGTTTGGAACCACACAAAAGGTTCTTTGACCTTGCCAGGGTGCTTTTTGCTACCAGCATGCCTTTAAAGTCAACATGTTTCGCTATGATTTGTACAGTATTATTGCAAACTTCGCAACAGACTTTTCTTGAATCATCAGGATATGCACGGAGCCAAATTTTAAATAATGAATCTTGCAACCGCACCTGTCTGTCAAAAATTTAGGCAAGGTAGCTTTGGTTCACCAGGGAGTGTTTATCAGGAATTACTACTAACTGGCATAGCTGAACCACTTCGAAATATCATATATGTCGTGCAATAAAAACATATTCTACCAATGGAATGTAGTCATCAACGTGGTCAGGTCACTAAGCACAGATGCAAATCATTTAAGCTTCACCAAGCCACCTAGTTACTTGTTATTTTGACACAATTATCTGCTTGAAGCAGTTTCGTTGCGTCATAACAAAAATTCCAAAAAATTGAAAGCAAGTGTTTGTGACTAGTCCCTATGTTTGTGACTAGTCCCTATGTTTGTGACTAGTCCATATGTTTGTGACTAGTCCCTATGTTGCCCAATTTCAAGTTTCATTAAGAAGATAAAGTATTTTTTGATGTACAAGGTGCAAACGTTTTTATCTCGAAGAACTGTTGAAACATATTTTTGGTCAGGAATTTGTCACCTGCTGAAACCTGCCAAACGGTTTTTAAAATCCTGCTAGAAAAACAGCTAACAGCTAGACTGAAAATGTTACAGCAAACAGCGAGGGAATACTGCTAGATCTAGCAGCAAATCAGCAAAAATGGAAACACTGCTTGCAGTATCTCAGTTTAATTTTGTTGCGTTTACGCAACTGTTACAGACATTGCGCCAATGTTACGATTCCCAAGTGACTGAGCAATTGCACAATAATTCTCTCTTTTTCATAAAATGTCCGAAAGTAATTGCTTCTAACGTTACTAAAATATTTCAAATTATTTAACCTGGAAAATGATGCGGCCCGGTAACGAACTCCTCACGGACCGGCACCGGGCCGCGGCCTGGTGTTGCCGACCACTGCCCTAAGCGGCATTTTGCTTTTTGGTTGATTTTTCACCTACTTCTATTTTTGGCGCCAAACCTAGTAAGTGCGTCACACAGAAAGCAGAAGCTCGGAAAAGTCATAAAAGAAAGATCACCACTACAGTAAATCCCCCATGACTTGCAAAAAGTAAATCGTGACTTACGGACAAGTTTCGACAATAAATATCGCGAGCAATCAAAGCATGTAATCTGGTAATAAACGATGTCACTTTGTCAGAGTGTTCATATGTTGTGTTAACTGCGCTGATATCGACCAAACAGAGTGCAGGGCTCGTGGGTTGGTATTGGTTCTTAAATTATTTCGCTCCTCACTGATAAGTAGGGCAAGCAAAAGTCAATAAAGAAAAAACGTTTCTGCCTTTTACACACCAAGTTTCGCACTCATACCATGAGCGACTTCCAACAGGTCCAAAAAGTCAAAACTTATCATTAGGTCAAAATTCATCGGTAGGTCAAACTTATCTTGCAGCACAGTTTTTTTTTCTTCATCGATATTTTATTGAAACTACAACAGATATTGATATACCTTTGCATATTTCGTTGTAATTCAGTCATAACAGGTGGGTTTGTTGTGACATCTGGCATAATAATGTTTTTTTTCCCTGCTACTAGACAACTAAACATTATGTTGGCTATGCGTGGTACGGTAAGATACGTGGTCTCACAGTACTGCACTGATAAACGCTAAATACATTGGCTCAATCAATCAACTTTATGATGTTCTCAGGCTTGACTCTGCTTGTANTTATCAGTATACTATCCCTACAGTTAAACAACCATTTTTTTTGAAATTTCGAAGAATAGTGCATGAATATCCTAATGAGTTAACCATAACACCTAAGGCTGAATTATTTGCAGTTACAAACGCGGAAAAGTTATATGTCCAAATAAAGTCAAAATTTTACGTTTTTAGGTCAAAAACTTGGTTGCCCTACTGATAAGAGTTTAAATTCCTATTTTGGTCAAAACGGCGGTAAAAGCTGAAAAACAAATAGAATATATTTTTATCAGTCGATTGTTTATAAGTCTTCCCTTTCATAATCTTGCCGCTGGAAAATGCTCAGCCCAAATAAATTACAGTAAAAAGGTATAGATATTAAATCGAAGCATTTAAACCATATTGAAAAGTTTGCAAACGTTTGCAACACTGCTTTCTTTTCCGAAACAACAGCGACAATTCAAACATATCTCGAAATCTTTTAGAGTAAAAAAGTATCAAAATAAAAAATGCGTTTCTGCAGTCTGGACTGAAACATATTTTTTTTTAATTCCGGCAGGATCCATCTTCAAATACAAAGAGGATAAATTAAATATTTCATACTGACTTTGAACTTGAAACTTCAAAACGTTTTCTTCTTGGTTTGTTATGGCTCCTACGCATCAACATCGTTTTCAACCATGCATTTATTAACAATGCTTCAAAAATTTCTGAGTCAAAAAAAGTTATGATCATTGCACAAAAGCATGCTTATTCTTTGCAAAGAACATTTTAAAAGGATCAGGAGAATAGTTTTATGTCTTTAGTTGAGCCTCCAAATAGTCTATGTATGTGGCAAAAGTTTTTTCTGACGTGTGTTATTTTGGTTGTGAAGCATTAGGTTGGATAAAAATGAAACAGCTCTTCTGATTTGATGCTCTAAGCAAAACAAGATGGTCTGAGCGACATAGGAGGAAGCACAGTGCCAAAAAAAATTAATGTAACGAACACAGTGGTAGACAGTACTTTATAAAGAATTCATAAGGTTTTAATGTACTCGCCTAAACGTCCACTGAAACGCGTTTGACCTGGAGAGAAACATCTGTATTTTGTTGTCTTTTTCACAGCTGTTGTTTTTTTCAACAGGATCAGTTTCATTACTATATAATCTCCAGGTTGCACTCGGATAGATTTCATTTCATTGTTTTGGACTGAAAAAGATTTAGATCGAGTAATGCTTCACTAGAAGATGTGCTCCACCTCACAACTAATAATCCTTTTCGACTGCAGTTTAGGCCCAGCTTTTCTTGCGGACTTAGCTTACTTGTGTGTTTTCATCTACTGCTACAACTGCAATATTTCATCAGTAGAGACCACATGCATGCAGGTTTCTGAACATCTTAAGGAACGTACCGGCAAGGGGTTCGTAAAAAATGTTTTATCAACAATATCACGCTCTTTTCGTCGAAGTGAGCCTGGAATTTGTCTTTTTCTCTTTACATTTGCCTGGCTGCTATGATTGTGCCAAGGTAACAAACACATACTTTGAGCAAATGAACCTACTGCCTTACCCTAGATGGCGTTGCAGAGCAATTGCTCTGAGAAATTGCTCAGCAATGCCATCTAGGGTAAGGCAGTAGGTTCTGTTGCGGTATGCGGCTAAAATGAGTCAACCGTGCTACTGATGGTGTCACTTTCAACGGCGACATCACTGCTTTGTTCTTTTAAAAACATATTCAATATTTCAAGATAATTCCAAATTGTATGACAAAAATAGTGTGACTGATGGTGGTATGGGCTGTTTCATAATGCTTGTAACTTTATAGAATAGCCTCAGTCATGTGGTAATGCTGACTAGATATAAATATTTCTTTTGAACCACTCAAAAGGTTTCTCTTGACTGCCATTACAATGATTAGCTATGAAAAAATGTCACCGAATGTAGTGTAATTTTTTATGTTTAATTATCCAGTGATGTTGGCTGCTAGTGCGGTTTGATATCAAAATAAAAGTTTTGCTCTTTGAAAAACCACCAAAAAAAATTAGCACTTTTTTGTTTGTGAAATGCAATTTTATACCTTATTCTTCAATTCCATTGCTGCTTTTTTGCAGTCTAAAAATGATATATCTTGTCGTTCTGTTTGTTTTGTGCAAATGATTTGACAAGTTTTCCAACAGCTTTCTTGATATATTCACTTTTTTAAGGCTTTCTCATTATCATCCTTCATCTATTGCTGGAAGAAAGATATTGAAGTTATGCGATTCGATTTATGTGTGATTGGCAATATTGAAAGGAAAGAGAGGGAAAGTGACAGAAGGAAGGAGAAAAATGGAGTAGGGGAATAAGGAGTTCCTTTTTACCTCTTGCTGAAAAATTTTATGGAGAATAAACTTCTGCTATTATTTTTTTGAAAATGTAAAAACACGTTTGTCCGATCCCAAAAAATATTTTTTCGATGCTTTTTTTATTTAGAATAATACTTCAAGAATGCTTCTGCTATTTAAGAATACTTTCGTCTCCAGTTCAACACTATGAGCTTCAAGCTCGCTTAGCTTTTCGCTTCAAAAGCACATATGTTTTACTTGAAACTTGCGCGCCAATGCAGGACACTCCCACCTGCTGCCGCATATTGGATATTTATTTTCAACCAGGGCTGTAGTGCTAAAGAAAGAAGTGTGCGAACGCACCAAAAAAAACTAGTCATTTTCAACAATACTTCAAACTCATCTTTAACTGAGCAATTAGGGAAGTATTCACTTTCCATACACTGCAAACAAAAACATGAAAAAAGTGTGGGAACGTCGTTCCCGAGTGTTCCCGTCCCACTATACCCCTATTTTCAACGAATTTTAACATTTAATTGCTACCAACATTCTATAAGTGGAAGTGGGTGACGGCATCCTTTAGTGTTGCGTACCCTGATTTGTAACAGAACTGTTCTCAAAATATATTTGTAAAATTCTTCTATTGCGTGGTTGATCTCGTTTTCCTTACACTTTTTCTCCATTGAACGAGGATGTGAAACCAGCCCATGAGAGCAAGTATTCGCCATTTCTTCGGCTGTTGTTTTTGTTAAAGTGATGTATTGAATTTGCTGCATAATCATGCCTTAAGTCTTGCGGTGAGCAAATCCATTCGAGTGAGGTAATGCTTCGGGACAGAAACAGGCAGATAATTACCACGCTTGTTTAACATGTGGGCTTGTGCTGATATTATCTGCGTAATCCTTTTGCCACTTAAAAATTTTAAGATAATTTCTGCGAAAACATGGTCATCGCAACGCACCTCTCTTTGCCCTGTGACGTGTACTGCTCGGCTCGCCTTTTGTAATCCTCTAGAAAGCTTGAAATTTTTCTTTAGTCTTGGTTCCCGAATACGCTTTATATTTTGCCACCAACACTACCAAAGGTCATGGCAACTGCGTACCAAAATATACCGATTTTTCACCTCGGCAGAAAAAGATTGCTTTTGATGGTCGCTGGTCAGGTCAGATATTCTGTCGTAAGCGGCAAAAAAATTATGCGATCTTTTACATCACGTTTAGCAGCGTTGTCACGGGTGCCATCAGTAGTAATTCTGTTCGATCTAATTCCGACCATCTGATTAGGTTTTATAGGAACATTTTCCGTGGTTTCAACACGTAAGATGTATGTGAGTTTGGAAAAAGTTTTGTGTAAAGGCAGCAGTTTGATATGAATGGCCAAATCTTTTTCATTCTCTGAATTCCCTTTACACTGCATATTGTTTGCATTACACCTTGCCCGTTTCAAAATAAGAGATGCTCTTGAAATGAATTAAACTTTTGCAGTAGATGGGTGAATTCACTCCCTGCCTGGTGAGGAGGACTTACTGAACATGGGTGTCCGAAGGGGTGTGGCAAAACGGGCGTTTGTCCCCTGGAAATTGGGACTTAGAACCAAAAATTTCTAGAAAACCTGAAGTCAACACCTTATTTGCGATTTTTTGATTTAATTCTTGCAATGGCAGTTTATTTGCCGGTGTGACACTCACACTGCACAAGAGCTAGGTTCACTGTTCTGGTGTCATGCAGTGATGAGCTTGCGGTTCACTAAATCTGCTCCTTTGCTTGCAGAGGCAGGGTGCGAAACTTGGGAGCGGATTGTTCCACTATTGGTCCTTATTGCATAACAATAGCATGACAATAAATTCAAAGGTTGACGTCAAGTTACGGCTGTACGCGTTTTTACGCATGTGGCTGTTCAACGCACACATCTTTGGAAGTTAATGCAGCGAGACAGTGACTGTTGATACTGTAGCAGTAATCCACGTAGTTGTACAGTATAAGGTGTGAAAAGAAAAGAATTATGAGTAAAAAAGTATCATTGCTGCCAACAAAGCGCATTTTTTGCGACTGTTGCCGTAATATGGGGCAATTTCTTTGCTGTGTAGAAAGGGTAAAGCGTTTTGTTAACGTCCATTTGCACTGCATCAACAGTAACCTGAAAAAGATAAGAAAACTGGCGACTTTGCCCCCTGGAAAAATTTCTGCGGACTACCATGTTATTGAAGACGCCGAATAGCAGAAAGCTACTCTTAAGCATTGCGTATGGACGATTTTAAGTATGAAAACCCCGAATAGAAGTCTATCTGAAGCCAACGAAAGTATCTAAAAATAGAGCTAAGAAAACGGGAAACATCCTTATGTAACTTAGCTTATACCAAGCGAATCCTTAGCAAAAAATTTACACTAGTTGAAACAAACGCATTTGAAGACTTTTCCTTTGTTTTTAGTTTTGACCTTCGTTTCTGGCGTTAAAGTGAAAAACACCACTTCGAAGGTTTTCTAAAATTTTTTACGAACAAAAATATTGAAACAGTTTCCATAAAATAACACAAAACCGCTTTTCGCTTTTTATTATCAATTAAAAGAACCAAAAAACAATCTTTCACCAATTCTTTAAAACAAGATTACACAAAATGTACAACTGTACAAGAATGGTGTAATTGAAACAGTTGTAATAATAACAATTTATGCATAATTAAAAAGTGTTTTGATGCATAAAAGCAGAAAGTGTGACTATGATCGTATTCCAAAGAGTGAAAACAAAAATTTACATCAAGACAGTACTTGACAACATTTTACGTGTTATTTTTTATAAACAAACGTGAAAGCATACTGTAGCATTCAAAAGCTATATGTCGATAGTTCGTAAAAAGCGGTTATGTAAAAATTTTCGCTTAAAATCCTTACAAATGCTAGAAAGAATAGATGAACGAAAAGCCAAAGCGAGTGCTTAGCAGAATACTGTAGAAACAGAAAGACAGCAGAAAGATAAAGAAAAAAGCCCTAAAACGTGTGACGAAGCCAAAGCAATCTGAAGCAGCTTCATTGGAAATGACATCCTTCACCGAAGAGATCCCAGTAGAGTGGAGGCAGATCATTACGTTTCGGGAATCGACGCACGACTTCAAATATCTGCAGGGGTGAAGCAGAAATATCATGTTCGCTCTTTTCCGAGCGCTTCTTGAAAACTTGAAATGATTTCTTGTATGACTCAGCAGTTCTTCTGTCGCGCGGACGAACATATCGCTCAGTGCGCGATGAACCACTGCCTCTGCCTCCGTGCTGCGCTTTGACTTTTGGAGCTTTCTCCCACAGATCGTAACAAACGTACACTGTATCAACGAGGTCTCGCCTGGAAAAAAGAAATTTTGTGGTCTTGAAACACCGCCGCGATCCTGTCAAAGTTAATCCGCAGAGCTTGATTTCAATTCAAAAAGAGCAGCCAAAAGAGCTAAATGCTTCAATTTTAATAAAAGGCAAATTTTTGGAAATTTCATAAAGATGCTATTATAACCGATCACCAGTAGCGCAGCCTGCCCAAATTCTTTTAGGAGCCAATAGGGATGCAGTGGGGCAGGAACGCGTGGGAACGGCGTTCCCACACCTTTTTCATGTTTTGCTTTAAAATGAGTTCGAAGCTGTTTGAAAATGGCTGTTTTTTTGGGTGCATTCCCACACCTATTTTGTTAGCGCTGCATCAATTGGGGCCAAATATGTTGACTTTAAGCGAGAAACAGTATTTGAATTTTTTGGGGGTCATGGCCTTCTTGCTCTCCCTGGCTACGCCTGTACGCCACTTACCATGAAAAAATCCATGTTTATGTCTGTAGATAAGTGATGTACGTTTGGTAAGCAAATTGTAAATAAAAACATAAAAAGGCATAAGTCGCAGTTGCTTCATCGTATTGGGCAAAAGCGTTTTTTTTCTGAGGTTGAATAACCTTTTATGCGATATGTCTCGTTCGCAGTGCGTCAAAGCTACAAGTCATTACCTTATCTTGACCTGAATTTGTAGTTACATATACATACTTATTTATTTAACGACGACGAGCGGCAGGCCGGAGCCTGAATGTACTCTATGTCGCGTCATGTCGAGCGAACCAATGCAAGACGAACAGTTAACGGGAGATTGCAAACAGACGACAAACAATTAACAAAATATTGCAGGCACGAGTAGACACCGATTGCTAAACTGCAAGCATATAACAAATTATACAACGAGGAAAAAAAAGTGAAATGGAGAATTAATTGCGGAATAATAAACGAGTTACTATAATAGACAAATCCAAGGTGTTAT
>JGI24021J15306_10013454_pt1 | contig 10163 bp, 7 predicted proteins | sample Ectturendosymbi1_FD_15306 | JGI IMG/M metagenome (IMG submission 15306) | reverse complement strand
CCACACAGTTGCGCAGGGGGTGCTGGGTCGCAACTGGTTTCTCTCGTTAGGGTGCACCAGTTCCGCAAGGAACTGAGCTGGACGAAGAAAGTGTAAACCCACCCAAAATGGAACTCCGTCCGGGTTACCATAACCCTTTCGTATCCATGCAAACATAATATGGACTATCCTGGTTTGTTGACGTTTGACGTTTTTATGCTATTGCTCAAACCATTGGGATTGGGTTTCTAGATGCATAACAGCAAGAAAGTTCAAACCTTGCTTTAAAATATAAAAATTTGGGCTTCGAAGTTTCAAAAAAACTTTAAAACAGGGTCCAAATTGTAATTACTCTGAATATTTAGTAAGTGAGTAAATTGTATCTTTTTAGAGTTTATTTTTAAATTGAAGGATCATAACGTTTGAAGTTAATTCGCAACCTGAGGTGTGAACATGTTCCGTAACTCTCACTGAAAACAAAGTATACAGACATTCAGAGTATGAAATAAAGGTCATGCATCAAGGTTATCAGTAAATAGTTAAGGTAATGCAATTTGTGTGACAAGCAAGGGTTGCAATTTTATTCCATCGTGGGCCATACGTGGAAACACGTTTATTTGCCATTTATGCAGTTTGTGTCAGGGCTGAGGAGCCGGTGCTCAAATTTCAGGCTCCGGCTCCGGGCATCTAAGGTTTTTGGCTCCGGCTCCAACATCTAGAAGTTTTTGGCTCCGGCTCCAGAACAATTTGGTCAAAAAATCAGAAAAAAACATTGTATTATTTGTGGAACTCGCTTGCCCCCCAAAATATATCTGTGGAACCGGAACCCAAATTTCAGGCTCCGGCTCCACTGTCTGAAAATCTTTGGCTCCGGCTCCAGCCATCCAAAATTGCTTGGGATCCGGATCCACAGCCCTGGTTTGTGTGTACCTCTTGCCAAAATAACCGTAACATAGACCACATCGTCAAATTACGCACATACTGGTTTCTCACAGAGGATAAAACAATAAAAAACAGATGTAAGGAGCTATTCAGTCTATAAGCCTATCGATATTTATCACAAGTTCCAATTGTACACAAACAAAAACTACAATCAAAAACTCGATCAGTGTTGCCCCTTCGCATATGAAGCAGTATTAAGTAGGTCATAACAGTTAAGTATTTGTCATGTCTTTCCAAATTGAAGTAGTAACAAAACCCAAAGATACCGAAAAAATGGTACAGCTGGTTGAATGTGCGCCACTATAACTTGTAGACTGGATTCGATTTTCAGTCGGGTCATACCGAAGACTTGACAAACGGTACTTGCAGCCTGTCCAGCCTCGTGCTTAGCGTTAATGAACGAGTGCAAGGAAAATGTTCACGCGCGGTACTGCCGTGCCATCGGCCTGCCACCATTGCAGCATTAACTATGAAAGTAGCCCTTTGATCCACGGCGCAGAGTAATCGGAGACGGGTGTCTCTGACCACTCGTAACACTCCAAAGCGTCTACAAAAGCGAGTATAATGAAACTGAGCGTCTTGTCGTGCTTTTCTTCCTTGTCACATTCCTGAAAACACTGCCGTGGACTTGGCGATAAAGTCAGTTATGATCACCTGCCGAACGCTGCACTTTTCTCGTCCGCTACATATTTTTGTGAGTGGTGTTGCGATCGGAAAGCCCGAGCGGCACGGCAGCGCAAAGCACTGTGGCAGCAAGCAACAATGAGAGTTCATCCGACGAGATCACTCTCGTCGTCACCATTAGCATGTACTATCGACTGTTCACTAGCTTCACAAGCATTTTTAGAGGTCTCTTACCAAGATCACTCCATCGGGATCACTGTATGATTGCTTGTTCGCGCCACATATATATAGGTGTTATTCTTCGGGTGCATTCCGTTCGTGGTGAACTGCACATTCAGCGCAACGCCAGCGGAGAGGTTGCAACAGTGCTTGCTTCAACTTCGAGCGTGAAGAATCATTCTCAAAGGACTTTATGGTTTTGCAGCTTGGCTGGGCTGTTGGTCCTGATCACCTCATGAAGCATCTGAGGACCGTGTGGCAGAACAGCATCTACACTTGCGCAACACCGCTCCAGGTAACTGTTTATGTGAACAAGAGATTTACCTGTGATAGTTTTGCATTTTCCACATAAAACGCGATACAAAAGCTTGAAGTTGACGTGAAATTGAATTAAGTTCAAAGTTCGTGTCAGCTGACTCGAATGTTTGGTTGGTGTTTGTTTACCGATCGTACTGAATATGATATTCTATTAACCTTTAGAAAAGACTTCATGTTTCGACAACCTTAAGCAAAGAGACTTTCACTACTTTAACAAAAGGTGGTTGTAGTTGAATTTCTTTCTTCGATTTTTTAACTTCTACTAATTCGTGTTCGTCACAGTGGCTATGTTGTCGGAAAAAACACTTTTCTGTCTTGTTTTTTTATGCTTCCGCCTTCCGTAAACAGTTTTGCAGGGAAGCGATGGCTTTTTTGGTGGTTTTACTTGTAATGTGTCGACAATCACATCGACCTCGTGATACGAGGTAGTTTGGCTGCAGCTCTACTTAGCTCGAATTTAACGTTTGAAATCTTACTGACTGGGCACGTCATGCTGCTGAAATGACATTTACGTTGTCGCACAATTGCCGCTTTGCCGGAAAGTGTTGTCACTGAACAGGTTGTGGACGATTTATTTCTTAATTTTTGACTGCAATCTGTGAGTGCCTGTACGTTTCGCCTATTTTTATTGTAGGTACCAACATAAACTCAACGGCTTACATTATGCCAGATTAGGAAGTGTTGCTGTCCATCCCGTTAAGCTAGCAATTTATGCAGGAGGCGGTTGCCCAGAGTTTTGAGGTTGAACTCAACCGACTGGGCTCGGATGAAAGTTACTTCAAATCCCTGCCACGCGAAATGCAGCAGAAAAGAGACAAAATGGCCAAGATATTGACCGAGGCGGGGCTGAAACCGATCATACCTCAAGGAAGCTATTTTATGCTCGTTGATGTATCTAACCTGAGTAAGTAACGAAGTTGATGGTTTGTGCTGCGGCGTGGTTTGATTTGCACACGAAGCGTTTCATTCGCTCAGTGACGCCAATACGGCGGATTGGTTGAGATTGATTGCTGATGGAACTTTAATGCGAGTAATTTGCACAAATACTTTCTGTGAGCGTTACTTCCACTTTGCTTATTGAGTGAACTGAATAGAAACACCATATTTTGTGTAATCATGTTTTACGATTACCTTGCCTATTTTTGTTGGGAATCCTGCGTTGTCGAAATCAGATTCTGTGATGTTTTCAAATGAAATCAAACAAAGCACGTGACATTACTTTAGGCTCATTGCTCGGTAGACTCAAATCAAGTGATGTGTTTTAAGCTACGACAGTTTCCACTCATTGATAGATTTCATGTAAGAAACCTATAAACTGGTACAAAGCTAAACAGAACGATAACTGGAACTTGTTGCCTACGCAGCAGGTCTGCTCGGGTTAAAAAAAGTGTGCAACGAAGAATGACGCATGGATTGGTTGTGAAGCACGAGTCGCGTTTGCGCTTGGCTATTGTTTGCTTTTGATGTTTGCCTAATGTAGACTTTTGACCCTGCGACAACGTTCTGTTCACAAACTCTGCTTGTTCTTCATGCAGAGGTCGATCTGAGCGACAGCGATGGTTCAGGCAAACCGTGGGATTACAGGCTCGTGAAATGGTTGACCATCAACAAAAAAATGGCCACGATGCCTGCTACCGTTTTCTATTCTGACGAACATCAGAAAGTGGCAGAAAAGTACTTGCGATTTTGCTTTTGTAAGGTCAGTACTACTTGGCTACCGCACTGCTTTTTTCTAACTTGATGCTTGAGATCTTGTTGGCATTTCCATGCGCTCTGGATGATCTTTTTTGATAAAACTACTATCACAGCGGATAACCGCGTGGGAAGGATGACCGGTGCCTTCAAGTGGCCCTCCCTGTTGCGGCATTTTCTTGAAATTCTTACTAAACCTGTCGATACAAGAGCAACCACTGCTGCCCGCGCCGGTTGTGTTCGGCGCGGTCTGGGTAGGTATAAAAACGCCCTGCCGAAGATGACCTAAGATCCAGCATATTGCAGCTGAACATAGAGGGGCTCACCGCAAGCAAGATCAGCGTTATCGAGCAGCTAGCCTACAAGAACTGCAGCATGCCTACAAGAACTGCAGCAAGCTACCCACTGCACAACTGCAAATAAGCTAGTGATTCCCAACTTCTCAATATCTGGTTCAGTCCTGAGCAGGAAGCACGACCTTGCCACGTTTGTACACGAGCAGTTGGAATGGGCACTGGTCAATCAGTCTCCAGAGAAATCAGAGGCTGAATGGTTGTGCCGAGACGTAGCAGGATATAAGATCATTAACGTCTACAAACCTTCACGCCGGCGACTCACACCTACGGCCATCCCGACATTCCCACATCCCAGCCGATATGCTGGTGACTTCAACTGCCAGCATGTCAACTGGGGTTACAGAAAAACATCTGATGGTGAGAGCCTGGACTCCTTGACACCAACCAACAACCTCGAGCTGATGTACAATCCAATGGGAGCAGCCAGTTTTTCTCTCACCGATGGAACGTCGGCATCAACCCGGATCTGGCCTTCGTGAGCCTTCGCGAGTGAAACCAACTGCCTGGCAGACGTGTTCTAGGAAAGTTCGCGCAGTCACAACATCGAACCTCCCTCATAACGCTACCGATCTCAAAGTTCCTGCCTACAGCGATCCGGTGAAGCGTTGGAACTTTCGCAAGGCTGATTGGAAGCGCTTTTGCCTTCGTACAGGAGAATGAGTTGAGAGATTGCCACATCCGGACACAACAAACATCGAGAAGGCATACCAAGAACTATATGAAAGCCTGATATTTGCGGCTAAACAATATAAGTGCCACGTGCAAACTCCATCGCCTCACGACTCGTGAAGAACGAGGCACACAAGACCGGGAACCGCGAGTCTACCGTGCTCATCAACAAGGAAGTGTCAGACCCGACCTATGGAAGGTCCCAACACCTTGGGGAAATAGTATGTCTGGTCCCTTCACGCCAGAGGAGCTTGCTACTGCAGCTGGAGCCAGAAAAAACTCGGGGTTTGGGTTCTATTTTCCCAGAGTTTATACTCCACCACGCTGGGTCAGCTCTCAAATCTTGGTTATGCGATTTCCGCGCGTCATGCATGCACTTACTCAAAATCCCTTTATCTTGAGAAGAGCACTAGTAGCGATCCCTAAGCCGGAAAAGCCACTGAGGGCCCACAAGTTGTCGCCCTATATCTTTGCTGAGTGTCCCCTTCAAGATTCTCGAGAGACGCATCTACGCTCGTGTCGAAACAATCATCGATCCGTTACTCCCGCGGAAACAAGTGGGAGAATTTGCACGGCTTAGCCATTGTACAGCAGTGAACATGACCACGTCTCCACAGTCAGCTTCAATATCTGCCAGGAACTGCTGAAATTTACGATGGTTAAGTGCATTTGCACGAATTCAAGTTACTGTTGATATAACGATTTCTGTCACATTAGACATCTTCAGAGACTTGGCGACGACACTTTCCTGGTGCAAAATACACTGGTGCCATTGGGGCAAAATTATCTTCTTCACGCCATTTGTTTACAAGCCCTTGAACACCTTCATTCTTCCCGATCATGGCAGGACATCCATACGTTGCCATTAAGAGCAGCTTTGACGGATACAAATGTACTTCCAGAAGAGAAGCACAAAAGTCACAAAACATATCTGCTCTTTTTGTTGAGCCATGAAAGGAACGCAAAGTGAGAAATTCCTCGCAAATCTTAAACTCTGGCATAACTACCCTGATAAACACAGTTAATCGCGCCGTATCAGCAATGTCTTTTGTGCTGTCAAGATCGATGGATTAGTAAACAAAATTCCCCGACTTGTTGAGAAGCTGGTCGTGTAGATCAATTTGATATGCACTCAACTCGTCTGGTTGCAATGTCATTGCTAAGTATAAATTTTTAGCTTTAAGTTGAGTGCTAGAAGTACAATATTCTTCAGTAAACATAACAATAGCCTGTTTTGGTAATTTCGCCATCCGAATGCGGTTTCATGTGGCAAGCCAGAAGATGACTAATCTTGTATGATGCCATAGTTACTTCAGATTAATTACCAAGCTTGAACATATTCGTTTGCTTCATACTTGCTGATCTTAAAGATTCCAACCTCCTTAACCTTGATTCTCCTTTGTAACAATCATACTCTGCAGAATGAATTTTATAGTGCCTCCCACATTAAATGATTTTGCAGTGTGCATCACCGTAGGACACAAAAGACAATGTGCTTTGCCATCTTTTACGACCTGAAATTATTTTCTTCCCAATAATTTTGAATAATCCGATTTTCTTACATAAGAGTACGAGCTTCCTTTGACATTGCAGAGGTATAAGTAACTTTTATTGACAATGCGATTTAATACCGTAATATGGAATGCGAACGTTTTATCACATCGGGTTTTGGTAAAAAGGGCTATACTTTGCTCAACGTGGACTCCCTCTGCGGTTGTTCAAAATAAATTGAAAATAGCAAAGTTCAATGACTTGAAATAACCTCTCATGCGACAGCAGCATTGTTGCGAAGAATAGATAGTTGCCATTGTTACGTGTCCACGACATTGCCATTGTTCAAACAAGTATAGTGGATTTTATCAAAACATGTATTTTCGCCATTTGTGTAGTTGTTTTACCAAAAATGAAAGTTATTCTCACTGCATTGATGAGAGCCGCACCAATGATGGTCGAGAACCGCATGCGCGCGGCCTTGAAAGCTGGGGTTGAAAGTCGCTGGTGTAAATACTGAAAGCGAAAACTGCTAATGCTGAGGTGCCTGCGACCTGACTGAAAGTTAATATTTAAGTGTACCAGGGGAGGCCAGAATTTTAGGTTTCAACTGTTTTCTCGTACATCATTGCAGTTTTGTTAACAAACACTTCATCCGCCCCAGAGACTAAGTTCTAAAATATGTTTATGGCTGCAGACTCACCAGTGAAATATTTTAACATTGTTTAACGGGATTCTTCAGTAATTTGAATAGTTTTTCGATGTCGTAACTGCCATACTTTACTTTTGCTGCAGGAAGATTCAACCATCAACAGACTGCACGGTATCTTCAAACAGTGGGCAGCCCCTCTGTGACGACAGAGCATCTTGACCACCCACGACCTTATTTGTCGCAAGCAATGAAACTGTCTGAAAATTGAAGTAACTTGATAATAACGTAATGCCCTGTCACCTCACTGCTGCTTCTCATCTGTGAAGATGTTAGTTATTCACTGCATTTAGCAATATGATATAATGACAACGTGTCGACTCATTGTGCTTTCGAAAATTGTGCGTTGCGGCTTCTGTTGCCGCAACATTAAAATATCACCAACTATTTATGTGCGACTATGTTGTTAGTGGAAGAATTTGTTGGCATGTTTTGAACATCAAAGTGGCTGCTTTATTGTGACATGTTGCAAGGGTTGTGAAATTTATTAATATGCATTGCCGAGGTGTTCCCATGTTTCGGGTTTTCTTTCTTGTAAAGCGCTTAAACTAGCACTTACATCGACGTGGTTTCGTTTGCGAGTAAATCAACGCAAGTTACAGCGTACAGCTTTTTTTCGCACCTATGCAATTTGCAACATGTAGCTTTGCAACCCATGTCTTCAGATACAATACCAGTTTTCAGGCGACTGTCCTATCGATCACGCGTCAGAGCTTGGTTGCTTGACGTATCGTTTCGCGTGGATCTTGACATTTATTGGAAGCTATTGTTTGCTTTGCGTCGCTTGTCAGTATGTTGTGACAGTTCCGTATGTATTGGAAGCAAATATTGCTTTCTTTTTCCACCGCATCAGACGACGTCTTCAATGCTGTTGGATTTTCCAACTTGTTGAGCATGCCAGTAGCGATTCCTGAATACTTGTTCATCTTCTGTAACTTTTCGAGTTCTCCAGGGAGTGTAAGACTGACTATTCTCGGAACAAGCCGAATTCTCCATAGATTGATGTCCCTGGGGCATTGCAGTTTGATGTTCTCTTCCTGTGTATTGTAAACAATCATAGGAATACATGGTTCATTAGTTGAACAAAAAATTATGGCCAAAAATGTCACAGCTAACATCTATTTCAAACAGAAACTGGTCATGTGCTTATGATAACCATTTCCCATACCTGATGCACATTTTGATAGTTCTTCCTGTATGGGCTACACAGGTGGCAGTTTCACCTATGCAATATTTAGGTAGTGTGCTTGTGCTGCTTTCTTAACGTTTCTTGCGAATGTAATCAGCGTAATTTCTTTCACATCCAACAACACTTTTTCAATCCTTGGATTTGCTATCTATTCCGAGCACATTTTTTTCGGTACTTCATTACTACGACGCGTATAAATGTTGATGAAAATAGTGTCGCTCCTTAAATGTGCAAAATATGCTCGACTGCAGTTTTTTCAACTAATCAAGATTTTATGCAATGTTGCAGATGCACTTCGTTGCAATAGCTTAATTTGACGCGTTGTTTTGCTTAATTCTTACTATCGGTATTAAATTCGTGTACAAGGTGTCATCTGATCCGTACATCCTTGTCTAGTAAGACATTCCGGTTATTGGCGTCCGCAAGGGGACAAAGCAGGCACTTGCCCCCTCTGGAAATTGCGACTAAGAAGCAAAAATTTCTAAAAAAACTGAAGTCAGCAGCTTAATTCCGATTAATTGATTTAATTCTTGCAATGACAGTTTATTTGTCGATGTGGCACTCACACTCCGGGTTCACTATTCTAGTGTCATGCAGTGATGAGCTTGCAGTTCAGTCATGTCTGCTCCTTGGTCTGCAGATGAAGGTTGCGAAACGGTAAACGGATTGTTTTACTGTTAGTCTTGATTGCGTAGCAATAACATGGCCTCAATTCTTCAAACATTCACTTCAAGTTATTGTAGTAGGCGTTTTGCCGCATGTGACTGCAGGTAATGCAGCGAGACAGTAACTGCTGATAGCAGTAAGCCACGAAGTTTCATACTGTGTGAACAGAAGTATGAGTGAATCTGTAGCAATGCATCCATCAGTTTGAAAAATCCATTGTGTGTGTGACCAATGTGCCAGAGTGGATAGTTTGATCAAGCTATGCGTATGCAGGCTTCTTTTCACAGTCTAAAACTACGTTCAGGGCCAGGTTAACCAGTGGGCAAACCGGGCAAATGCCCGGGCCTCCCGCTTGAATACCAAAACACTCCTTTACTGGTTTTTCATGTTTTTAGGCTGTTCAGCACGCGTAAAAATTGTAGAGCTTTTGATTTCTGCGTTAACATATAGGTTAAAGAAACTGACAACTTTGGCATTTGTCGTTGTCGAGTGACTTAAAAGAATTGAACCCAACAGCACCACGCTTAATGATCCAAGAATTAGTTCGAAATCAGTGTGTAACACAAGAAACCTGTGAGGCGACCCTAGTACGCTAGGCTTTAATCAACATAAAACTGCAGTTACCATCTGCAGACACAAAGAGCAGCTCAAGTACACGTAATAGCAGGCAACAACATGGCGGTCCGTTCAACACTCGCGTAAAATACAAACGCCAGCTGCCCGAGCGGTCGTGGCAGCAATCAACGTTACGCGATAAAGGCGACAACACACGAATCTCCACAATCTCCCCCGTTCAAATTGACGCGACATTGAAACCATACCGATCAGGGGGTTTGCGACTACGGGTAGACCGGCGCGGCAAAGCCCGTTCACTGTCACAGGCAATGTCCTCTGGAACAGAGCTCTCGTCATTTTCTCCTACGCCGTCAGCTTCGTCCGCTGCTACATCTCCAACGTTGTCGCCGCACACACCGTCAGATTCCGGCAAGGAGTCAGTGTTCGCTGGGTCAGCGTTGCCGTTGTGAGCGGGTGGGTACGGAGCTAAATCGGAAGTAAATACTGCTTTCTCTACCATCCGGTAAGCGCACAACAGAATAAATGGGATTTGCTTCCACAAATCCCACGGGATCGCAAAAGGGATCGCCCTTATTTCGCACGTGTCGACGCAGCAACACAGTCCCGGGCGTCAACAGCCATGATGGTGGTGCCATACCATTATAGTGGATTTACCTTTTCGCATTACGACTTGCTGTTTCCTACTCGCTATTGTATTCCGTACGTGAGGTCTGGTTTGTATCAACTTGTCATT
>JGI24021J15306_10013453_pt1 | contig 10163 bp, 5 predicted proteins | sample Ectturendosymbi1_FD_15306 | JGI IMG/M metagenome (IMG submission 15306) | reverse complement strand
AGACGAACAGAAATGTACACAAAAGATAGGGATTCTGCCGGGACCGACGAAAAAGTGACGAATTAAGCGAATTGACGAATTAGACGAGTTCTACTGTATTACCACAGGGGTTCCCAACCTTTTTACGGTCTCGTTCCACTTGGGCACTGTGTACTGTCAACGCGGACCACTTCTTCCAGAGCAACTAATTTGATCAAATCTTAGTTTATTCAGAAGAATAATATACGTAAAATAAAAATGAAAGACCACAACTAAATTAATGAAATTTTTGTTTACTTTCCGCCAATCGGCCGATGTGTGGCGTAAATTTGCTAACAACGCATCGAAAGGCATGATGTTACGAAACAATAGGAAGCTACAGGAAAATGTAATCCTTTAGTAACAAAGCCCGATACGTAAACTAGAAATCTGTTTGCATCCAAGTTTTTGTGAAACAATGGAAATTACTCGCGTACCACCTGCAAGACCTTCGCGTACCGCAGGTTGGGAACCCTTGCATTACCAATACCCAACAAAGCCCAAAACCATGTTGTTTTTCCGGTGTTTGTTTGTAATTTCTGGTATGTGCTTTAAGTTATTGTTCGGGTGAATGTTGTTTCTTGCCGAATCACTCTCTAGCCTGTGAAATATTTTTTCTTAGTAAAAATACTTTCTAGTATTTACTTCTCGCAGCTGACTGTATGTGCTTTGAGTAAGTACATTCTCGACTACCGGAAAAAAACAGGAACCTTGTGAATCAGCGAAAACATAAGTATTACAAACGATGACGTCACAAATTGCATCATAGGGGCCCACCAGCAAAAATTGCCCCGGCCCCCCTACCCTTTAATCCGGCTCTGCATGCGGGACCGTGTTGCCGTTCTCGAAAATATCGTCTGGTTGTCGATCTGATTAGCTGTACGCAAACTCCTCTGTTGTAGTAACAACAGACAACTTTATTGACTAAACAAGCACAATCTATTCAGTGGAAACAGGCTTTATTTACGCCGTTTTTAAGTTGCCATTTTCCAAGTAATACAAAATAAAGTGTTTTAATCCTCTATGATAGGCTGATGGTAAATAGCATGAAGACAAGTTTGGCACAGCAAAGTATTTTCGCAACATCCCCTCAGCTAACCGTATGAAGTAAGCCCAATATAAAGTAGACACGTTTTTCCAAGTAAAACTCATGAGACTGTTTTAGCTGATTTAACTAACATCTAGAGCTTCAATAAGCAAGCTCTGTATACTAGTAATCTAGTTGGAAACAACCAAACGTAGGATCCGAATCAAACACGCTACAAATTTGTCTACGTATTTCAGATGTATTTCAGAAACAGCGTAATTGACAAATGGCTTACTGCTAGAGACCACTGTGCTGCAGTGACTAGGGATCTAGTATTTCAGAAGTGACTAAATGATTTACTGCTACAACGACTTTGACAACTGAAACCACCACTGAGAAATTAACGAAATTTTATACAGCTTCAAAACTCTACCTTTGCGATAAAACACTACCATATACAAAGTATACTGTAAGACGGGGCGTAGCCAAGGGGGACACGTGGGCCTCTTAGCAAAATGACGCCAATTCATGAATATTTCTTTAAATCCACGACCAAAGCGAGGAATTCGTGTTTTTTATCACTCCAATAAAAATGTCTGGCTACACCATTGCCTTAGAAGTCGTTCTGTAAAGCACATTTGAAACCGTTACCACAGGCAGCCCTCACTAGATCAAGCAATTGTATCCATGAAGAAGAGGGCAAATATGTAATTATCTGCATCAACCCATACCAAATGTTTCCCACCAACATATCCAACAGTCATAGTCTATCGCCACGTTTTTTACGTGCCTTCAGGGAAGCGAAGTTATCAACAAGTTTTTCGCAATCTAGGACGGCCGTAACATCTAACGCAAGGCCGGCAGACGCTGCAGAACTACGGTGAAAAGCAGTATTGTCATTTTTGTATTGCGTAACAAACAATATTATCGTGTTGTTACTGTACTGACAAGAGTCTCGACGTTTGCATTTTCGCTTGTTTTTGGTGAGGTTATGCCTCTGTGCAGTTTCCCAAATTTTAAGTTAGTAATGAGTCTCTCTAGGAAGGAGTTGTGCGGGGCCCCAAAAGACCCGGGGTCCTAAGCCATGGCCTGTGCGTAAATCCGTCACTGCCTAGAAGTTTAAACTTGTAAGCCCAAGTCTTGCAAACTTGTACCTGATACATTAACGAACAACTTGCAGATTCACATGACATCTTATAGTTGGAGATTTTCGCAACGATGGTTTTCATCTTCTGCGATATTCCGTGGATGAAACTCAAAACTATGAAGCACATACTTCTTGGCTGCATCTCCCACGTGTTTTTTTATTTAACGATTTGAGCTTCAAATTTTTGGCTTTAGATGAAAACAATTATTTTTGGAGCCTACCGACGTGATTTCATTTCAACCCGCCCGCGTTTATATTATTGGTTTTTGTATCTTGACTTTGCTTTTGAAACTGTAGCAAATTACCAAACACCTTATCACTTGTATGGTTTTTATCTCCAAAACGCATTGTCTTCGTGAGTAATTGCACCAGTGGATGCTTTTAAGCAAGGTTTGCAGGCATGAAAACCCAACGCGATCCGACAGCCTTCGTGGAAGACTTTGTTTTCAACCCACGTAAAATCCTCCAGCAACAATAGACTAATATACTAATGTGCACCTTCAGATAACTGAAACGATTATCTGGCTTCTTATGACGTGGAAGTGAGTATGGAAATAATAATTAATCAGAGCTTAGTGAAATTCGACAGAAGCTAAAACTTATAAACGATTTCAGGTAATAATGGGCACCATGATAGTTCAAGTGACTCAGGATCGTCTTAAATTTCGCAGACGAATTTTGCAACATGTGGACACCACTCTCAGAGCTGGTGATTTACATTTTGCAAGTCTCAGCTTGTGCTTATATAAAAACAGCCATTGGGATGTATGTGTAGGCCTGCGGCATAATTTCCTGTTCTATTCGCAGCAGGAAACAGATTAGTTTGATTTAAAGAGCTCAAACTCTTATGACTTAGTTACAGTAGCAATCAAACAGAGTTGATACACTAACAAGAAAACTTGCTTCAGAAATGAAATATCGAATTTGCTATTTCAATTGCGGTATTTCCACTTAGCTTACTGAAGAGCACCACAAAACCGAAATACTGTAAGTCAACTAAAAAATTGCCCTTTGAATACAGATTAAATGGAAAAAAATTAAAAATTTTATAGGCATATTTAAATTTGATGATTTTTGAAAAAATTTATTTAATCATTTTTGATGAAATTACTGTAACGGTTAGCATAAGATAAGATGCAAAGGAATTTCAAAAAATGACAAACATTGGCGGATAATTTTTTTTTTAAAAAGACTTTGCAAGCTACCAAGTAAATCTTTCAGAAGTGTGCCTGTACCTAATATTTCAAAAGCACTGGAACAAACTTGACCTAACATTTGCTTCTGACATGCATGCAGAAAAGGTAGCAGTCTGCTCGGCCCTTAATTCCATGCACTGGCAAGTCTAGACTTAATATTTGGGGCAGTCCTTTGAAACTAACTCAAAGATTAATCATTACTCAAACCGTGCTTTTTCCTTCCACGCATGCATTATCCTCTAAAAACTAGCGTCGTGAACAAAATCAAAAGCATCTTGGTATAGTTTTAATCATGGAAACTAATAATTTTTTTAAATAGGTCGCATGGTTGCAAGAAATGTGAAATAAAGATTTCTTAACGTAAAGTACAATCCCGATCAGTATAAAAAAAACAAAAAAAACGAACTGGCCAAACGCCTAAATATAACATGACTGTCCTAAACAAAGTTATTAATCTTTTATCGGGCGTCCCAGATGGGCTTGCCGAACGCATCTCATGTATCACTCCACTGTGTCAGCGCATGCAGCTGATCTCGATTACGACTGCGTTAACTTTCTCAAACGTGAAATAAGTTAATCAAGTTGTATACACTACGTGATGGTCGTCCTGTGTTCTTCGCAAACCAAAAGTCCTACAAGTTGTTCCTCTCACGAAAAGCAATGATTCTTATCTGTGTAGACACAATGTAGAAATTTGTGATAAAAAGTAGAGTCGATTTATGGCGTGAAACTAAAGTATATTTACATGCAGATAGATATTGCACGATTCACAAGCTCTCCCATTTCACTGCGGAAACGTTTTGCATTGCGTTTACTGACCTGCAATCAATGCAGATAGAGATATCAACGTCCAATGCGCTACATTCATTTTCTTGGTCCTGAAGTATCATACACACTTTCACTACCATATTATGCCCAGCAGATGGTCCATCATGACTGTTGTACAGATCTGGTGGGAAAGTTGCCATATGGAGGTTGTTTTGTTGACCTTTGATAAATACGTTTGATGCTTCTGGAGTGAGACGTTCTTATCCAAAAAATACGCTGATTATAAATGTTCAGAGATTTGTCAACGAAATTAAATGTTAAGTTTTTCTGCAAAGTCACGCAGCCCGGACCGTGGGAAACAATGATCTTGCAGTAGATTAAAGAAGAGATCATTCTACAATGAAAATGGTACTCAACAATACAGGGTTATCTCTTATCTTATTTTACATTTTCAGCATGATTTGCGCTCAAGACCCTTTCCCTTATGTATAATTGCTGACAGACTAATCACAGTCGCAAATAACAAAGACGACATGGATTTACGCTGTAAACTTGTTGGTAAAATGAAGCGAAATTCAAACCTCCTATACAGCCTAATCTTGTTCAACAATTCTAAAAATATAAGCGCTCCCTTTGCTAGCCTTGCTTTTTGATGGTGCTTTTGACGAGGTTTCGCAAATGGATGGCAGCCGCTGGCATTCGACATTTTGTAAATATTACGTAACATTCCGACCACAATTTGGCGCCCCCAAAACGCTGCACCCAGGGGAAGATGTCCCCTAGTTACGCCACTGTCCTCATGGACTGCACGGCGTCGCTCTGACGGACGGTTCTGGACGATGAGACAATCGAATGGCTGCTCANCACCTGNCCCGAGATGGTGTACAGACCTTCAATCACGCGTCATTTCATCACGCGACAATTAATCGCTGACATTTAATCACTAGATCAAATCACTAGATCAGTGGTTCTTAACCTTTTTTACATATCTTACCCTTTTATCAAACAAGATTACCAGATTTACCCCCAATACACTCAATATGGTGGTAAATCTGCTCATTTATTGAAAATACGGAATTAAGAAACTTACAGCTTAGAATGATTTACCTAAATTTGCATTGGCTGGAATTTATGGTGCAGTAAATTTACCCCCTTGGGGGATGAAATTTACCCCCAGGGGTAAATTTACCTCAGGTTAAGAACCACTGCACTAGATAGTTAATCACAAAGACAATTAAACACCCCGACATTTAATAGACTCTTTATCACTAGACAGATCAACATGCAAATTTGTACACAATACATATTTTTTCAATTGTACACAATACATTTCAAACTCGCTCGTGGCATAATCCTGCCGCCATTTGCTGCCTTGTACAGAACAAAATTTAAGTTGTGTATGATGGCATTTTGAAGGAAGTAAAAAGAATTANTGTTTTGGCGTCTCCTAAGAGAATACTGCTAGATTTTGAGAGTGCAGCTATAAATGCTTTTAGAGCTATAAATGCGGACGTGCAGCTATAAATGCGAAAATGTTACACTTGGAAAAGTTATCATTGCAAAGTTCTTCACTTCAACCGCCAAAATTTGATGTTGAAAAACCTAACTAAAGTTTGGCTACAGCTTATGGCACTAATTGCAAATATCCCACTTAACATTAAAAAGTAACATAAGATGTGTCAAGATATTTTTTCTATAGTTTTGGCAACGGCAATTAGCGGCATACGAATGCCTCAAATTGCTACTTACCGGGGCAGTCGAGGCGAGCGATCTTGCCCAACGGGCGCTACGGCGCTACACTCAGTGTCGGTGAATTGGACACACAACCTTCCAATTGAGAGGCGGAACTCTACCACTGGGCTATCGCCGCCCCAGCGAAATCTTCTTCGCCAATGCTTAGGTGTCAGGTGATGTTATGGTCTGCCATTGGGGAGTTACTGAGGAACCAACGATAGGAGATAAAAGGTTAAGCTAGCCTTGACTGCTTACCGTGATTTCATGCAAAACGTTTTTTATCAGATTTTGAGAGGAAGGGCAATGTCAACCGCATACAACCGCCGCCCTAATGTTTGCTGGTCCGCAATCCACTGTCATCTCTTTTCTTTGTTCAAAAGAATTTTGACTGAGTTGGCAGAAGTGGCTTTGCCTGGCGAGGAAGGTGTAGGGACTGGGGCACAAATGCCGCACAAGTAAGTGTGTAGGAAACCCTAATTTCAAGACAAGCACTGGGGCAGTTTCGTGCATTGGATTTTTGACCCAGACTTTTGCATAAACATTTCACCAATTTGCTCGCTCCACAGCCACATGACGTGTTTTTGTAGGGTAACCTACCAGTCTAGGGCTTCTAAACACAATAATTGAAAATAGTTGGAACTTTCGAATCTTTTATAAATTTATTAAAAAATAATAACGAAAAGCTAGAACTTTTAAACGTCTTTCAAAAATTTATTTTTGATAACCAAAGTGGCGCCCCCCTAAAAGTGCCGCCCGGGGCCCGCGATCCCCCCTTGCTACGCCACTGAACAAAGGGATTTTAAACACATCTTTGAATTTGTGTTAATGCAAATGTGTGCATGTTAGCAAGAACACATGAGAGAGGTAATGAACTATGCGCTTTGCGCTCTTTGCATGGTTTGCGTGGGCAGCGCTGTTAACTGGAATCGTCAAGACTGCAACAGACAAAGCATGCAACGAGTGCAAAACACTTGGTCAACTGAGAATGGTTTGTGTTTAAACGCTCGGACACAAATGCAGCTTTCCAAACAGCCATTTTTTTTTATTATGTTCGTAAGAAATGATAAAAGGTCGTTATGCATTGACAGCAAAACCAGCAACTGCCCTTCCAGAATTTGCGTATATTATCGTTAACTTCAGTTACGTTTTCGCTAGTAGCTATTCTCTGAATTGTCTGAACCTGTGAATGTTGTTTTTACGATGATTTCTTCATGCTAAGAGACTGCTTGTAAAAAACTACCACATTAAATTACTCAAAAAAGTTTGGTGTTCTCTTAGTTGTGTGCTTGATATAATTCATTTTCCATTTAACTTGAGGCACACCAAGACAAAACGAACAGAAATGGAGCCGTGCTATGAAAAAAAGAGCTCCGGAGCTGGAGCCATGTTCATGAAAAACAGAGCTCCAGATCCGGACCTGTGTCATTTTTTATAGCCTACGCCAGAAATTAGAATGGCTGATCAACCAACCAACCGTTGTGTTAAGCTGCGGCAAAACGATTTCGTAACTTACAGCAGGACCGTGATGATAACCGATTGTGGCTTTTTTCACAAATACACAGCACAATCATTTTCTCATTTTGTGTAGACTGATTCATTGTTAACTTTACCCTAGTTACAATATTGTCTATATCTAGAAATACCTCCAAATAGCTAGCTAAATACATAACTGTTTTTGGGAAGCGAGCTTAGTGCAAGTAGTGTACAAATATGCTGCCAAACTCGCAGTTCATAGCGCTTTATGACATAAAATCCAAACTTTTTTCTAGCGTGTTGGTAGATATTAGTGTGGAGATTCGTGTGTTGTTGCCTCGCCCTTACTTTGTTTCTTTGCGGAAAGTTGATTGCTGCCACGACAGCTCGGGGCAGTTGGCGTTTGTATTTCACGGCGAGTGTTGAGCGAGCCTTCTTGTTGTTGTCGCTATTATGTGTTCTTGACACTGCTCTTTGTTTCTGCAGATTGTAACTGCGATTTTATGTTAATTAAAGCCTAGCGTACTGGAGTCGCCTCGCAGGTCAAACCGTGTCACAATCAGGGTTTACGTTTATCAGCTGCATGCACCAGTGAGTCACTCAAGAATTGGACGACAACAGGATCCACGTCGTATATACACGCAAGTTTTGTAGGCCTTCAATGTGTTAGAGCAATGTCCTATTCGGCTTCAACTGAACGTGTGTTGGTGCACGTCAGAAACGTGTAAATATAAAAAGCGCAATCATAATGGCGGTCATGATGACTCCTTGCCCAACTGAAATATTGGCTGTGAAAGGCATACAGCATACCTTACACATATGCAGCTCTGGGGAGCCTGCGACCCGCGTGAACATTCAAAATGGCCCGCCTCAGAAAATTTGTTACGTAAGGTACAAGGCAGCATTGTGCCAATACGAAAATCCATAAGCAGATATTTAGACAGTCAAGAGAGGTCTCTCGCATTCCTCAATTTTCTTCACTTTTTTTCCTTAGGAAGATAAACTCAGAATTTTTGCATAAAATTAAATTATTTTTTCGGCCCGTCAGCGATATTCCACATTACATGAGGCCGGTGATAGTAAATGGTTCCTCACCCTGGACTGATAGCATCGAGAGTTTAACAAGCGCTTTCGCAGGAAAGTTTTACGAGCAAACAATGGCTTTCATTTAACATAGAAGCTTGAAACTTCACTAAAAGGCTTTTACAACTTGTCAATTTAACAAAAATCGACGCTTTTTGCCAGTTTAAATCTGAATACAATTCAGGAAAAAACGCCAGACAAATGCACGTTCTATGTGTAGCGGGCCTTGCATCGGCCCGCAACCTAATCAAAGCATTGAATGTAATTATCGAACGCAACTAACGCGGCGGCGCGATGCACTCTCATAGTAACACATTTTTCCACTCGCGCGACAGGAAAAACACAGAACATGCGAGTGAAAGACGCGAAAACAGCAAGAGTACGTGTGAACGCGACGAGAGTCGACATGTGCGCCTGTTTTGTATGAATGCCAGTTGAAGATTTCATCACGAGAGCCAGCATGATCAATCTGCTATGTTTCAAAGCATCTCGAGCCTGTTCATTTGTTTTCCGTTCGAAGAATAAAGTTTGTGCCTCGTTTCCATCGTCGTTCCGAGCAGAACCGTCGCCAGAAAGTTTTCACCAGGGGGGCTTGACACTCTAAAAATTGGAAAAATCTCAACTGATACATAGTTTCATTTTCCATTTTGGGGGCCTTGGAGCTTTGTTTGGGAGGACTAGGCCCCCCCGTGGCGACGGGACTGGTTCCCAGACTTTCTCTGTAGCGAGTTACAGACCTTCCGCACATTGGTTCCCAAAAATGGTCCCCTAATATGGATGATCTTTTAAAAACACAGGGCATTAGATATTCAAATGTTGAAAATTCGTTGTTTGCCCCCTATCAAAATTTCTGTCTACGCGCCTGGCTGTTAGTTTTCAATACATAAATTGTTACTTTTTCAGGAACGGTTATGTTTGCACACCTAATAGTCATGCAGTTGGCATAATCAGAACTAGCATTTCGCAAAAGCTTTTGCCAATCTCAATGGGGAAGGCCAGAGGTTTTATTACGTCAATGTGACAAGCAGCAATAGAGTTCATCCGCCAGGATCGCTCTACTACTGCTTGGTACGTCTGGCATTATATACTTATCCCGTACTTTGTGTATTTATTTGCGGTCCATCTCTCTTCATCAGGTGATCTCCTTCATGAACGGCATCTCACCGTTATCTGGGGGATTTCCACAGGTAACGGTCTGCGCACCGTTACATCCAGGGGCGGAGCTAGGGGGTACCAGGGGGTCTACTGCACCCCTAAAATTTTCCGCGTGACGTCATGCCACAGGAGTATGTCTTTTTCTGAAAGTCCTACACAGACCATTGACAGCTCCCCTTGTTGCAAAACTGAACCCTCCAGTGGCCCCCCCAAATGAAAATGTCTGGCTCCACCCCTGGTTACATCACTCCCCTCTTTTTAGTTGGTTATCTTCCTCCTTGGCCGTGGTATCGTTTATGCCTCTACAGTGTTATTGTAAGAGACCCTACGGTGCCAAAGGCCTTGAGGGCTGGGGTTTGGGAAGGTTTGGTTAATGGTTCTCACACCGCAAACGCACCCCTGCTAATCTGCAGTCCCGTAACTATCTTGGGCAAGCCGTGCAACAAACAGACCTGCCTGACTTATTAACTCTGAGCTGCCAGCACGCAGTGAGGACAATGCCTCTTTAATCAGAAGTAACACAAAACGGCAGAGAAACTGTACAACACGACACTGACTGTCT
>JGI24021J15306_10013451_pt1 | contig 10163 bp, 9 predicted proteins | sample Ectturendosymbi1_FD_15306 | JGI IMG/M metagenome (IMG submission 15306) | reverse complement strand
ATTTCATTCATTTTCGTGCCCACTCTTTCTCTAGGGATGGAAGCGGGGACAGCAACCCAAGGAGGAGTTGGAATACCTCATGGTCAACAGCAATTTCAGATAGCTCTGCTGGATCCACACCAAGACGGGACCAAGCAAGGTCGCAGATGTAGTCACGCCACCCAGACCTTGGAAGACCTCCGGGCCGCTTTCCCGTGCGTTTAGCCAGCAGGGCCTGGCTCGCTAGATTTTCGTGGGGAATTCTGGACACATGGCCGAACAAACGTAGCTGTGGTCTCTCAATTCGGACAACTGGTCCGACATTCACTTGCAGCATACACTGCCTTTGGTTTGTAGAGAGACGTAATACCTCGGTATTTTTAGTGCTGATTTTCATTCCGGATCGGTCGCGCGCAGCAGAAAACCGATCGAGTGCATGATGTAGACCCTGTTGAGAAGATGCTAGCAGTACAAAGTAACCTGCAAAAAGCAAACGGTTGATCCTGCAGCTACCGACTGTGACACCCTCGTCAACTTGGCTGTCTATCAAATTAATGTAGGGTTAGACCATGTAAATGTGTGGTGACAGCACACACCTTTGTCGGAGTCCAATACCCTCGGTGAACGGTGGTGATTTAGGTCTCTCCCGACACCGACACAAACTTCTGAGCAGTAATACAGTGACCTGACGACCAGTAACAGGCGGCCGTCAACCCCGCACACCCACAACACTCCCCAAAGCTTTTCACGAGGAAACTGGTCAAATCTTTGCTAAGGTCGACAAAGCATGTGTAGAGACGCCTTGGCATACTCCCAAGATTTCTCAAAAATCTGGTGGAGAGTGAAAATTTGGTCTGTAGTGCTACGGCCGGGACGAAAACCGCACTGGGTATCATTCAGCTTGGGTTTAATTATTACCCGGCATCTTTTTTCAAGGCACTTGGCAACGTAAATCTTAATTATTTGAAAATTCCCAGAAAACATCGCGGGCCGCACAAAACGCCATTGCGGGCCACATGCGGCCCGCGGGCCGCTTGTTTGAGACCCCTGACCTAGATTCACTCAAGATCAAAATTTAAATTTATTGTCATAATTGGAGTTTTTTATTTCATGAAAAACATTCGCAAATTAGATATTTAGAAGAACGGTGCTGGAACAAACAACGTAACAAAAACCGGAGCAATCATCAAAATACAAAAACATGAGCAAACTTTGGGGAATCTTTGATATTGCGGTGATCCGGTTGAAACGCTGAATATGTTAATGTTGCAGCTGCATGCTTCGCAGTTTGTCAATGGAGTAGGTTTTAAAATTGAGAAAATGTGTTGCGACTTCCTATGACACAACACATAATGATAATACTAAATAGTGTATGGTGTTTTAAAGAAACTGGTAAAATAAGTTTGGCTTGGGCTTGAACCACAACGAAAACTGAGGCAAATTAAAGGAAAGCTGATGGCTCACATAAGAATTTTCAGGAAATTTCTTGTAATATTCAATCTAAAAATTGGTTTGCAGCACGCAATTAGCGGAGTTGATCATAGCACAACAGTAGCGACGCTCAGCCAACACAAAGCAAACGTCGTAATTTCCTTTGTTCACGATTAGCAGGTTTTTATTGCGCAGCAACATCTGCTTTTCAAGTGAAAAAACGCGGGAAATCGTCGGTGTGCTGTGCGTGTTTCATCACGAATTGCAGACGGTGCTTGCTAAGTGAAGTGAGTTTCTTTCCGTTTTTTATCTGTCCAATGCTACCGAGCTTAGAACTCTCAAAGATTTCCCCAGGGTATGCCAGTAGAGCTAAAGGCTGCTAGAGTAGTTTAGGTTCGATTTACAAAACGTCAGGTCTTTAGCACTTACAAAACTGAATCCGAGGTTAAAAAATAAAAATGATTGATCTCGTCGATGTTGTTAACAAAAGCAATGAATGTCGTTACGTCGGATATTTTTTTAATACGGTTGACAAAATCAAGAATGCACATTCGTATGCCACATGTCGTACACATACTTATATCAATACTTTTGACGATAAACAGTAATATGTTTTTTATTTTTCTACTGCATGGAAATCATCTATCTATTTTTTTCTAGAAATCACCCTTTGTTACGACTTCTTCGCGCAGTCCATGAAAAGACAGGCACAATGAGTCCATGCGGAAATTCAGAAACAAAGATGAATTTGAAAGTTTTAAACAAGCAAAACACTGACCACATTTTGAAAAGCCTATTTGCGAAAAGCGCAAGCGAACGGGTGTGGTATATGAAGATTTGACCCGTATCAGACAGGAAAAAGGTGGTCCCAGCCAATGTAGACGCGTAGGCAAAAAATTACACTTGAGCTAATTCCAAGGAATTGAAGGAGTAAACCAAAATTTTACCTTGATGAGTTCACAAAGTGAGTGAAACTGGAGGCCAATATTTTTTTGCGCAGTGTTGCATTTTAATCCAGTCATGCTCTCTGGGTAAATCATGTCTTAAAAAAGACTTGATTGAGCAAACAAGCAGCTAACAAAATCTAAAGCGCTCAATAAACAACACACCATATCGTGTGAACAGTGTGTTACGAACTTGCGCGCGGCTTCTCTTACCTCGTAGGCCCACTTGTGGCCGTTTTGTACATCCTGGTTACAGAATTAGGTGTGGTAGGAAAGCGCTCGATGAACTAAGGATTTTAGACGGTTCTGTTAAGCTAGTTCTGCACGGGCTGGAGAAGGCATATTTTTAGTAATGTTTTCCACCGGTTTTTGTCTGTTTCTATTGATTTCGTATGCGCTCACCCTGTGCTGAGTGCCGTCCAGCGTCTGTGTTAGCCTGTGTGTTGTTATGAGAAAGTGTTGTAAGTAGGTCTGCCGTGTTTTGTTTATACGACTGATTGAAAGAGTCATCGACCTCACTGCGTGCTGACAGCTCAGTCAGACAGGTATGTTTGTACCGTTTTCTCAAGATGGTAACGGGACTGCAGATTAGCAGGCGTGCGCTTAATCAAACCTTCCCAAACCCTCAATTAAAGGCCTATGGCACCGTAGATTTTCCTATAGTAATAGTGCCAATTTTGCAGACCTCCACTTCACTAAAAACATTTAACTCGGTCGTGAGTTCCCAAAAAGAAAAAACACGCAGAGGCCATTTCCTTTGTTGTGGCCCGTATGTGCTTTCGTCAGCGCTGGACAAAAGTCAATATTTTTCCCGGTATTTTTTCACTGTGTTTGGAGCAAGGCTTCTCGCACTTCAGCTTAGTAGTTTTTTGACTAAACCTGTTAACACTGCTTATAATGCAATTAGCACTTTCACTACAAACTCATCTTATACGTATGTTTGTTATACATATATATGTGGTTCGAAAGGTAAAACAGCGAAACAGTGGTGAAAACAAAGAAAGCTTCAACTGCTATCTGCGCAGACGTATTGCAACTGTGGGGAAGCAAGATTTATAAAATAAAACTTGTGATTTGTTGCAAATGAAGCTGTTCAACTACTCATTTCAAAAACTGTGTTTTTCCGACCACAAGGCGCACCGGGTGATAAGGCTCAGTATCAAAAATTGAATGCTAGCTGTTATTTTTCACACACAAGGCGCACCGGATTATAAGGCGCGTTAAATGAAGCAAAACCTACACAAGTCAAACTGTATGCAACTCTTTCACAATAACTGCCGAGTGCCGGAGTCGCCACTGGTAGCTTAATCTGTCATTACATACGAGGGAGTTTTATCTGTCAGACATGCCTAATCCTCTAAATCCGAATAGAATAAAATAAAAGTTGTGCGCGTGTTTGATTCGGTGTGTGCCAACGTAGTCAGGAGCGTCGTGGAGTAATATGATCTGTGGTATGTGCTAGCTACTCTGGGACGCTGCTCATTGCAATTGTTGTTGGTTTATTGCGTAACACAAGGCCTGTTTACAAAGAAATCGTAGCTAGCAATTAAATAAATAGCACCATTTACCACATGCAATCGGTTGTAGATGAGAAATCGACAACCAGCTTCATATATTAGGCGCACCGCATTATAAGGCGCACTTCCGATTTTGAGAAAATTGAAGGATTTAACTGCGCCTTATGGTCCGAAAAATACGGTACAACACGATTCTTCGTGTAAATACAACACGGCTCTTCAAAAAATATAACCCTATAAAATTTGCAATAATTCCGACATTAACTTTAAACTATAAAAAAAAGTTTGTGAACTGTCGTGGGGCCCCCGATGAGTCAACCTGTTTAACATGTTTTTTTCGGTGTCCCAGCACGTTAACTTTAATTTGCATGAATTCGTATAATGTCAGCGCCAATAAAGTCAACTCAATTCATTACTGTTTTGCAAACGTTCACGTGTTTGAATGTGATGGTTTAGGGCCACACTACATGATAAGTCTTGTGGTAGATTTTATCAGAAAAGGCCAAATTGTTTACAACTGGAGATTTGTAGACAACAGTACGGTGAAAGCATTCTGGATTTTTGTGATTTTGAAGTTGACTGACAGCGCTAAGAATAAATGAAAATAAAAATAAGCAGGTTGTAGATCATTGAAAACACTTGAGGGCGCACTCAGTACATTAACAAAACTTTTTAATCTTTAGGGATTGGTAGGTTCTCGAAAATTTTAGTTGGGCACAAGATACATTTGAATTTTCTATCTGAAGGTTTTTCTCAACACAGTTTACATATGAATCAACAATTTACAAAACTTAGTCCCTAATCTTGAAACTAGTCAGCAGCACGTTTGAAACTTCAAAAGACTTTTTGTGCTTAACCTTTCAACAGTGAATATTACAAATGTAAACTGCTTCTATTGCTATGCAAAGCAATCACAAATATATTTTCGGTAAGCGTATGATAGATCAAAAGTTCTCACTGACTTCTCTTTTGACTATTGTTGGCTAGGAACGGTTCTCGCACGAACTCTGTCAAAATGCCATGTGGTGTTTCCACTCCAAAGGGGAATACCCACTGTTATCTCTAACAGATGTTATGCTGCACCTCTTTCGATTTTCCTACTTTAAATAAATCCCACCGTTGCGAAACATCGATGCAAAAGGTATATTCACCTCGAGGCATTGTGCAAAAGCTATTCATCTCGAGGAATTTTTAGGCCGGGATTTCCCATATAGGCTTTGAGGCTATGGCATAGGGCAGCAGAATTGCCAAGGCGGCAAAATTTGCTTGAAAGATTTTTTAAAATTGCTTTGCTGCCTTCGCCATTCACACAACACGGACCAAACTCCTCGGGTGGAAAGGACAGTCAAAATTTGCATTATTTATCGGTGGCCAGAACTGCAAATCCCGCCCTGGGCAATTTATCATATGATCGTGGCACGTGATACTCGGTAGTTCTCTTTTACAAAAAAGACATATTTCAGAAAAGTCACAATCAACGACTCGAGTCTTATAAAACATGCTGAGAAAAATGTAAATAGGATATTTTTTTATGAAATAACTGATGATATGAAAAATAAACGCAAGCACGGCATCAAACTTTCCCTTAAAATATTGTTAGAAATAGCAACAGGACAGTTCTTTATCAGCAAGAAAATTACGAAATGTATCTACCACACTTAGATTTTGGTTTTCAATTTCGAAACATTTGTACCGCAACAACACATTTGCGTTTCTATGCTGAGATGAGCAGAACCAACTCAATCAACAAATAGCAATTACAATCACCCGAAAAAGCCCAGCAAGTAGCGTTGACAACTGATGGCTTACACATGCACGTTGCGCCATCGTTGGAGCGCTGCAAACATATGACGCAAACGCGACGAAATTAAAAGCGGAAACACACTTGTCGCCTGACCATACAGCATTTTATCATTTGATTGATAGACAGTTATCTGCCTATTTACTAGTTAAGAAGATCCTTTGCAGTTTCACATATTTCAAATAGCATTATCGATTCAAAGCAGTAGCTATAAACGTTTCATCCACAAATCCATAGTACCACCGACTTGGTGTATTGGCTATAACATCTTCGATCGTGGCACCGTGCACAAGACAACCATAAGGAAATGAAAATATTAATGGTACGTTGGTTTGTCCAAGGCATTTTTGCATTGTTACTAACATTACATATTTCGCTACACTTTTTCTGTAGCGGCTCTCAGTAAAATCTACTGGATATTTCCAGTGTTTAGTGCATTCCTGAAATTTGTGTTTTCTTCCAAGGTTGGGATCAGGCAGACAGGGTTGAAAAATCGACATTTCTCTATCTTCGCTACCTTTTTTTGCTATCATCGTGATATGGCAAGATGTTTTCAGTGCCGTGTGTAAGTTATTTGAAGTAGTTTTGTACACATAAATTTTGAACGTACGCTTAAACGCAGCTGTAATGTTTTTGACTTTGACTTGCGTTAACTGTAGTTTATTTTATTTCAACGCTTTAAAGTTGAAGTGCATGCGTAAATTGACTTCAGTAAACCATCATGTAATTGGATATTTCGTCAAAACTAAGTAAAATAAGTTTAGAGCAGAGGTCCTCGACATTTCCTGAGAGAAAATAAAAAATCGTAACAGTCAAGCGCGCGACATTCAGATTGCTCGATCGCCGCTTCGACGAACAAACGCTTTTGGAAAAATCGGGTTTTGTTGTCGGTAGCTGCACAAACAGCACAGAATGTTTGTAGGGTTGCTAAGTCCAGTTCAATACTGTCGAATTGCTACGGATGAATAACAACGGTACAATTTTCTTTGTTCTACTGATGTCGCTGCACAACTTTCAGTTTTATTGAACAAATGAAAACGCATCTTCAATGTTGGTATGCAGGATATGGTCATGCTCTCTCTGGTAACGTGGTCAGTTTGTCTTAACTAAGCACGAAACTTTCTGGTCAGCTTCCTGTTTAGTGGCAAACTACTTTCTATCGCCATAGCGAAAACTTGTTTCGTATAGTTTGACTCCGGTAGGAGTTCTGCTGTTAAAAAGAATAAATAATGATAAAGGCTACAAAGAAGGAGAAACTAAAATCATCCCTCTCTCTCAAACTCTGCCAAATGACATGTTTATAAGCTGCTGAATTTGAAGATATTCTTCTTTTTCGGTCCTTCATGGACAAACAGTTAATTAAAGTTTATCTGCAAATCGGTACCACTGCACTTAAAGGGTAATCCTTCTGGTAACGACATATCTTCATGTAAGGCTAACAAACAGCACGAGTCAACAGACTCAAGTTGAAATAGGAGAACCGTTGCATAACTGCATTTCGTGCTGGGGTAAATCGGAAATGTCAAACGATATAAAAACGGCAGCGGTTTCCCTTGTGAAACTCTGTTGTAAGCAAGCTCATGGGTTTCGGCAAACGTCTTGCGAAAAACACATTGGTACTGTTAATCTTAAAGTGGGAGCTAAATATAGAAAAGGTAAAATTTTTATCAGTCTATTTATAGTATGAATATCTTACAACAGAAATCGATTTCACCGTATATCCAATTTGGAATAAGGATTGCATAGACCGAAATACCATTTGGGAACCACGTTACTTGTTCTGACAGAAGAATGAATGCAGCTTATGTATTCCCTTGTGTGTGTGCACTGCATAAATGGTGTTTGCATGTGCTTAATCGATCACACGTTGAAACAAAATCTACGACCAAACGTTGTTTCTTCACTTTGGAAAAAGTTGTACTAAGTTGAGGCATATATTGTGGTGTTTCGAGACGTCCTAAGGATGCTGCCCCCGTAACCTTTTCGGTATAGGATATACCAAAGTAAGGGTTGGAAAACAGTTGCATGCATGTGTTAGTAATTATCCGCCTTCCACTGCGTATGTGGAGTTAATTCGTAAGTATTAAATGCAAACATTTTTGCACGTGAGATAAACAAAAGATTGATAATTTTTTTCAAAGCAGCAGTACCTGATAAAGCAAAGATTCTCATGCCTATACGAAGCGGAAATAGTTACAAGAGGGCCGGATTTAGGGGAGGGCAAAGTGGGCACCTGTCCAGAGGTTTCCACAAACTGGGCACCTCCACAGTCCTGAGTCGTGAGCTCCCTGATAAAGGCTGGTTTAGCATATTGATGTGAATAATCATAAAAATAGTTAATAACAAAAATATTAGCAAACAAAGAAAAGTTTATATTTATTGAAATGATTGTCATTTTACCTTTTTATACTCAAGGCGAACTGCAACCAATAGAACGAAAGCATTATTTGGGCGAAAGTGAACTTTCAAGCGTCCTTAATGAAAAATATTAAAATCAAATTTGGAGATGCCAAATTTCAATATATACTGTAAGAATTCCCTCGGTTCCTCTTGCCTCAGCGATATACTATTATTGTACAGTTTGATGAATGCTAGATAGATAGATAGATAGATTTATTTGGCGGTACTGAATTAATTGCGATAAATGTACTCGCTAAAACAGAAGAAAACGCCGGATCTTGCATTCATCAAACTGTACAATCATTTAGCTAAGTTTAGTGTACAACTTTATTTATGATTACAGATTTACAGCTAACTGCTAATGGTATTTCCTTGACCTTGCATAATATTTCCTTGAGGTACTGAAGGCCTCCACACAAAGGCTGCCCTGGTGCCCCCATATGTCTAAAGCCGGCCCCGGTTACAAAGCAAATGAAAAATTCTTTTGCATAAATTTTTAAACGCAAACTCGAAAAATAATTTTTTTGCTGACAAAACTGCACTGGAATTTCATAATTCACTGAACAAAAAGGGCATTTTTCACAAAACAAGCAGGTTTGTAAGTTTTATGAAACATTTCATGAATTTTTCAGGATTTCGTTCGTAAACGTTTCAGATAAAAAGTTTTGTAGCTTTTCCAAAATTATTTTGTAAATGTTTCAGGAACATTTATGTAAAGCTGAATGCAAAGGTTATCAGTGAATATTTTACAGTGTAGAACAAGGTGCCACACGTCATGAATTACAAGGTGCCACACGTCATGAACAAGGTGCCACACGTCATGAATTACACTAGGGGAGACCTTGTTTCTCGTTGGCAATCTACTGCTTGCCGTGCATACCATGACGATGGCAAAAATAACATCATTGGTAAAGTTTTTCCACGTATCCTTACATTTGGCTGGTTGCTCATCCTTGGAAGATTACGTGTCAAAACAAAAACATGGCACCTTCTGGTATTTTGAAGTTCTGTTTGCACATGATCCTGTTTTTATTCCACATGGTGAAAGGGCTTTGAACCACTAATGGAGTATTTTGCTGTTTACGAGGCTTTTTCTGTCTTTGTTAGCTTGAGAAAGCATTTGCAAGACGTACGCTGATACATTACAGGCAAGCATCATCCCGAGCTGTCCTAGGCTATAAAAAGTCGACAACTTCATCTGCTTGATTTTTATTTCGGATTGCTTTTTGAGAAAGATATTTACTCTGGGCTCGGGATAGCAGCAACCATTTTCGATCAGTTCCAGAGCATAGCGCAATCCGCATCTTACATTGCGCAACAAAAGGCAACATCTGCAAGGTTTGCATATTGTTGCTCTTCTTTTCAGTTTCATGTATGAAACTTGGCCAAGATACGTGCGGCATGAGAGAAGAACGAACGGACTTCACTTGTGATCACACCGCCATGGTTGCATTTCCGCATGGCGGAACAAGTTCAGAATTAGGTCATTCTGTAGAGCACAGGCTGTAGCTGTGGTGTTTAGTTGCCTTCAACCAAGGCGTTTGCGCGAGTTTGGTCACACACGTAACTTCTCAGGACTGTCGTTTACCCATAAACATTATCTAAGGTAAATTGAGCTCAGGTACTTGAAGTGTTGGCCGACGCTTTCTTTTCATAGATGTTGTACACAGAGATCTCCAGCAGAACAAACTCTCGTCCTTTCGAGTTAGAAAGAAATGCCCCTCATCACCTGTCGTGTAATCGGCGTGCCTTAGACTTTGAGAATAAATATCAATGCTCTTTTCCAAACAGTAAGCCTCTCTCGTAGAGATTTTGCTACACTACCACTACTGGTGCCGTAAAAAAACTGTTTGATTTTGATCATTCATCATTCAGTGACAAATTGTTAATAATTTGAGTAAATTTCATTTGGTAATCAAGTTGCCACCGGTGGTCTTTACCAAATTGTACCAAATGTTTGAATACTCCGACAGCAACGCGCCCTGCTAGGGGTAGGCTTAGTGTAGCAGGCACGCTGCAGGCGCCGTGAAGATGTTGATCAATGTAGGGAAACGAATCTTCCCTGCTGCCGTAGTGAGGCTTGAATTTCAA
>JGI24021J15306_10013447_pt1 | contig 10164 bp, 9 predicted proteins | sample Ectturendosymbi1_FD_15306 | JGI IMG/M metagenome (IMG submission 15306) | reverse complement strand
GGGTGAACATGGGGGATCGTTCACCCTTGGATTTTGAAATTTGAGATTTTTCCTATTAAACTTTTAGCAAAACTGGTCGTTTTCTCAATTTCGAGTTGGTAAAATGATATTTCACCATTCTGTCCCCCCCTGGAAAAAATTCTTCCGACGCCCATATATCAGTTGTGATGCAACACTGATCTACAGCAAAACCTTTGTTTGCGAGCGATCCTGTTCACAAACATATCGGTTCCCGAACAAGATTTTGAAAGTCAGCTTTTCCCCACTGATGAATTATGTCTCTGTTTGCGAACAAACTAACATCGTACAAAGCACGCAAATATGAACCGTTAAGAAATGTGGTACTCTTTCCAAAATTTCCCAGCTGAAAGTGGTCCTCGTCTTCTTCTCTCCTCCAGTGCAACTATCCCCATGTGGCAACAATTATCCATGATAAAGCTAAATCAAAAGTAGCAACTACAGTGCCTTTTTGTGTTGTATGCCACCGTGTGTTCACAATTGAGAGTGTTTTTGTTTTTATATCCTACTGTCCTTGCTTTAGGCAAAATGCCAATGAAAAGATTGATTTGCTTTTAAGGATGGAAAGCACAATTTGCATTTTTGTTAGCCGACATGGTAGATAGAGTTTATTGGCGCAAACATTAAAGGGTGAAGAAACTGGGCTTTGAAACGAAATAAAGTCGCGAACAGAGATGGTGTTTTTCAACTTCATGTGTTTTTACGTTACCAGTATAACGAAAGCATTTAAAACAAAAATATACAAACCACCTGATCCCAGTCAAGTCATTCAGTGAGGAAAAGCCAAGTTTCGATTCAATCGGCCGAAAAGGCGAATCGAGTCCGAACCGACGTGAGCTTTTTTCGGGTGGGTGCACACCCAGTTACTGCAAAAGCTCCAAATGTCCTTCGCTATAAACGTCCGCCTTGCACGTTTGGTCATGCGTTTCAGCCAACAACACTTCCCTAAAACCAAATCAAATTTGCTTTTGGCGGCAACTGGTCACAAGCGTTTTCCTGCCGCCACCAGGCTTAAAAGGTCGTTTTCGTGTGGGGTGTTCGCCAATAATTAACCAATCAGTCTGAAACGAGTTCATGAGGTCTGAAACGAACACTGAAAAGTCTTTCAAGAGAGGCAAACGTGTCGACACTTTCAAGAAAGCTGGACGTGAAGGTTATTATGCTATCTGAGCCCGGCAAACAGCACCGCAAGCTGTGTGGTGGTTTTGCCAACACGCAGCAATTTGCAGCACCGGATCTGTTCAATCGCTCGAGCGGCGTCATTCAAGCGACTGAACAGTAAACACGCTGGGTGGTGCTGAGTGCCGTCCCACGTCCTCTTGGCCTTCCTAATACGCAGTTCAAGAGGATTCGGAGAAGGGACGCTGAAATACGAGATGTATTCGCAAGCTTGGATGCCAGCTAACCCGGCTGCTTAACGCAGAAGGGGGGGCGACCGCGTTCACGCCACGCGTGCATTTCCGACACGCAATATTGATTCGTAAATATCATTTGTTGTTAAAATTAAATCTTGCAGATGATTTATTACTTACACTGATCAGACACAATCAAAATCTGCCTTGTTCCATTCATTTGCCATTCAGCGATCTTTGTGCCGCGCGTGTCACGTGCAAGGGCGTCGAAAGAATTTTTTCCAGGAGAGGGGCATAGCAGGGTTGTCCATGGGACATATTTCTCTGTCCCATTCCCATCCCATAGCAATTTATGCCTGCCCCATCCCATCCCATGGGACGTTTCCCATGGGATTCCCATAGGAATGACATTCCCATGGACAACCCTAGGCTTGTCCATGGAACACATTTATCTGTCCCATTCCCACCCCATCTCATAGCAATTTATGCTTGTCCCATCCCATGGGACGTTTCCCATGGGATTCCCATGGACAAGCCTGGGCATTAGCGGATTTTTCCAGAGGTAGCCATATGGATTTTTCCGGGGGGGGTCAAAAGTGGTGAAATTTAATTTTTTCTTCTCGAAACTAACAAAACGACCTTTTTTGCTAAATGTGTAACAGAAAAATGCCAAATTTCTAAATCCAGGGGGTCCTTGCCACCCCTTCCGACGCCCATGGTTACGTGTACCTGTGTGAAGATAATTTTTGTAGTGTCTGGTTTGTTTCTCTGTGTGTCGTTTTTGACCACGCCTTTGTTGCGCTGCGTAAGAAAAGCGTAAGAAAATGACCTAAAGTTAACATTCAAAGTTAACGGTTTCAACTAAGAATCAACCTACTGATAAAAGTGCACTACAACACGAAATGAGAGACACAAATTATTGATGGGCAAACAGTGGCATGTGAACCATGTGTGGTCTGCGACACTGAGCCCCTCCGAGAGTACACTAAACATGGTCCTGTTACGTCGTTGTGGGCCAAAATAAAGTGTTCGATATCTTATTTTCAGGGAATTTCGCACAGCGTAAACTTTCGTTGAATCCGTAGTCTTGCAAGTGACAGAAAATTAAATTAGAACGGGCCACACGAACTGTTTTTTCTTCGCTTTACTGGCTTTTTGGTGGGGTTTACCTGAGGTTTGATGGCAGAAACAGTTATGTTGATGTAGGCAACAAAAAGCGTGAATGATTCTATTCAGTTAAAATCCAGAACCGTTTCAGGGGACGTTTCGCTGCAAAGCAGCTCAGGTGCTTCAGAACAAAAACAAACAAGAAACAAAACCGCAGCTCCTCATGTAAGTGAAGCTGTGTCATGAAACATATTCGCCATTTATCTTAAAGACAGTTTTTCCGAATTTTTATTGATTCAAATCATACGCGGAAATCTTTTCTGTATAAACTGTACCGCAACAGCAGGAGGAAGGAAGGGTTTCCTTAAAATTTTGCAGAAATTTATCAAATAACCTTCTTCGTTGTTGCTCAGACATTTTCATGGACAACAATTGTAAAATAAGGAAATAAGCTGAACAAAAATGGCGTGATAGATGAACAAAGGTCGTAAATTTCTTTTCGCCTTCGAAAACGTTTTGCTGTCCACAGTGGCTTTGGCAAATTTGGCAGCTACAGTAATTGTTTTGTGACAAGCATGTGGCGATCACATGAATCGTTTCAAGTGGACAGGATGTTACCTCAGCTACAGCAAGGCATTTGTCAGCAGAATGTCAGATATTCATGTCAAGAATGCGGTAATCGTGGTTGGGAGAGAGAAATAGGCAATGGCATGCAATAAGAGGAACAAATGGCCCACGAACATTCCCGACGACAATACGAGTGGCCACCAGCAGAGTAAAGTTGCCCGTAACTACGCAGTAACGTCGAGCTAGCTGTGATGATCATGTTAACACTAAAAACACGTTTCATTAAAACGTTTGTTGCTGTTGATAAAACGCCAGGTTTTTGATCGCTATTAACACTGTTCCAATACCGAGAAGAGTCGATCCGTGGCAACACTACCTCATCGGCATATCGCTTGGCTTGTTATCACTGTTTTCAGACAGATACAAGCGGAGCACGTGAAATTAAAGTGCACGATATTGTGTTTCCAGCCACTTGAACACGAGCAGCCGAATAAAGGCCGCTCAGCGTACATAATTGAAGTGTAGCTTGCTTCAGACAGCTTTCAAGCAAAACGTAAGTCAACAAATATTTGTTTGCTGTACAAGTTTGGAAGGTAAATTTTGGCCAAAATTCGCTTGCAGATCTTGGGGCGTTCCTTCAGAGTCTTTCCAAAATTACTGTACCAAATAAGACAGGGCGTTGATAACTCGGAGGTGAAGTGTTCGCCTCTCAAATAAAAGGTTGAGTGTTGGGTGCACAGTCCCTGAGTGCATCGCTGTAGCGTTCAATAGCGTTCACCACAACCGCTCCGGCAAGAAGCAAATTTCAGACTTAGGTCTGTGACCAATTGCCGTCACTCAAAGTCAAGTCAAAACCAAGACAAAAGTAGGTAAAGATACACAATGCTGGTTATATTTTGCGATTGCGTTAATTGCTTAATTGCTTGGTGCAAGTGCAGTTTGATTTATTCATATATCAAACTCACCATATAAAACTTTGCATAAGTTTTTAATTGCGCTTCGTCAGCGCTTATCTCCACCACCGTTTCTCTGTTTTCCATTTTCTTTCGTTCCCTCTTTAGATTTCTGAGCTTCTGAGCAACGCAAAATAGAACCTTCGACTCTTTGTTGTTGTTAAACCATGGAAATATTTTTCTGTTACAGATTAGCACGTAATTCACCTCTTAGAAAACGTTTAACTATTCGGCATGCACACTTGTTTGAGCACGCTTTTGGCCAAATTCTTATGCACGCTTAAGCACGGTCCAGCAATGGTCTCCCTAAACCCCCAAACGTGGGGGCCGTGATGGGCGAGAATCCCGCGTCCCACAAGAATTGCGAATCGTTGGAAGTTTGCAATCTATTAAAAGATTTTGTTAACTTTGTTAGTCCTTCTAAGTGCAAGCCTGAAATCGATGATTGTTTGACTGTTTCCGACATTTCCCTGACAATCATCCTTGCTATACTCACTTCCTTGCGATATTCAGGGCCATCATGTCAGCTGTGTAGCTTATCTTCGGCGGAAATTTTGCAGTTTAAGAACTTCTGATGTTGCATCAGCGCCACTGCTGAATTCAAATTAACACCAGTGAACATCACTTGCGTACAGTTTGCAAGAAACAGGTAGATCATCATTCACGGCATTTGACTTAAATATTGAGAAATGACAAGGATTTCCTAAAAAGCGCAGAAAAATTTACATACATCAACACAAAACTCCCTGCAGCATTGATTGCGATACCAACCAGGCAGAACAACAACAGCGAATCGAAGCGGACGTCTTCGCGTATGGAATTACAAGTTGAGGCTTCGTCTTGCGGTACCCGCTGTTAAATTCATTTTTACTAAATTTCCTTTTCCAACCCGACATGCTGCTGTTCTTAAAAGGAAAATCAGATTATAAGGGTGTGTTGGCTCCAGGCCCGTAATCAGGGGCGCGTAGGGGGGGAAAAGCCTCCTCTAGAAAATATTTCGCCCCCCTGGAAAAATGTGTTGGGCGTAGTTTGAAAGTAATGGACATAATTTAAAAAATTTTGGCCACTCTCGGAAAACTCTTCGCCCCTTTGTGGCCCAAGCTGGTTACGGGCCTGGTTGGGTCTGTGGCCATTCAGTGAGGAGAAACAAATCGGTCTACGCGGTTTGTTCACAATGTCAACTTCAAACAAGCTCGTCCTTTGCCCACCAAGCAACACATTCATAATTTCCGTTAGATTTTTTGAATTCATATTTGCCAAAAACCACCGGCACTTGTGCAAACTGTTCCATTGAAGCATTACCATTTGGAAGACACAAAATTGGAATAAATCAAACTTGAAGAAGTTGTACAAAATGAAGGAAAAACGTAGAAACAAAACTTTGAAGCATTTTTTCAACGTGGTAAGTTGTTGTGAGGGTGGATCAACAAAGGAGGAAAACACGAAAATCTTATGATGTCATTCCGCTCTCCGATCATTACTTCAAACTTCGTCTTTGTAGTTACCAACAGGTCAAGAAAAATTAGGCAATCAAAATCCGGTCCGCGACGCCTTTTCATCCGGCCGCAAAGACATTTTGTCAATAATGAAAAATTTGATAGAATTACGAAACATTTGTTGATTTGGTACAACGTAACATGTCCCGAAACAATCACATTAAGTAAGATGCCCGGCCCTCGAACTGTTGTGAAACAGCTTATGTGGCCCTCTGACGAAAAAGGTTTGAAACCACTACTTTAGTCTATTCGCCGCTGTCTACGACCGGGTCGTGTGCTAAAAGGCAAAGAAAAAAATAAGCAGCAAGAAAAAACCCAGTAATTTGGAACTGATCAGCGAAAGCCCCCAACTCCATGTTTTCAAACGTTACGTGCACGTCACGGACAGTGCTGCCTGGTTTCAAAATCCCTTGCGATACAGACAATTACACTCTAAAAGAGCTAGTATCCTACAATCACTAAACAACTTATTAAACAGCCCCCGTGACAACAAAGATAACGTTGAAAATTTTATTTTGACAAATGGCTTTTGACGGAAAACCAAGTAATTTCACATCTTTGTGGTTTTCTTGCCACAATGGAGCGTTTGTCATAAGGGTTGATACAGGATAGTGCTTAATCCTTCAACAACCAAACAGTTGTTTGATTTTCCCCTAATCCCATATCCGGAGCTTGAATAGAACGCCGGAGAGTGGAATTCACTGAAGCATTAGTTCTTGGCAAAGTTTTTGGGAACCTCTTAAACAAATACGGGAAAAATACAAGTGCTTGCGTTGACAAAATGCACCACTTAGTGTTGGTCGATTCCGTTTGTGCTTCTGGTTTTCTTGTCATTTCCGTCGAGGCTAAATACAGAGAAGACTCATAATTCACTGCCAAGCTGTCAGTGTTCAGCGCAAAAGGCGTATCTCAGCTTCGGTTTCAGCAACATTCCTGCTTGAGGTAAGCCCTTTCTTTTGAGCTATGAGAAACGGCAAACCTTAACCACAACCATTTTCAGAAGCAGGTATTTTGATGGGGTTCATTGCTACTTCAGGAGAAGTTGCCACTCGCTTTCTCCTGATACCAGGAATGCACCGCAGTAACTCTGAAGCAAGCTTCCCGAGCCAGATGTCCATTTTCTCATGGTGATCAATTTTCAAGCAGAGAAAAGGTGTTGAGCACCGTGCCTCAACAAAAGAAAAAAAAACACTTAGTCGGAGAATTTGTGTACAGGAAGTGCTCGGCTCATTTTTCGAAAGTTCACGGCGAACCTTGGAGTTGAACCTTTCATCACAAATACCGACCGACGAGCTGTTTCTCGGTGCAAAACCTTGGGTCTGCAAAGTGTGGAGGAGCGCAATGAAGTTACATCGCTGCCAGTCTGCTTTGCAGATTTCTCAGCTACTTTGACATCCTTCAAGCCATCACCAAGTCTTTCATAAATTTTCAGTTTATTGCGCCTTAGTACTGCGTTTGTTGGGGAACTTTTAATTTTGTATGGGAAGTGTTTTCTAAAAAGAAGAAACTGAAAGAAATCCGTTCCCAACATTTTGCATTTAAGACAAATCACACCTACGGTTCAGGTGAGTAGAAATCTTTGCTCCCAGCGCCGGTAACTTGACCACTAAGACGTTGGCAAAGGCGGTGGGACGCTTAGCGCCTCTGCACGTCTGTGCTCAAGTTTGTTAAAACCTCATACAATCGGCGGCGCGCACTTCACAACGTTTCCAACAACATTTGTGGACATCCTGGTTGTGGATAAATCAAATGAACAGACCGCGCAGGACCGCGTTCCAACAGAGCGCTTTGTTCAAAGCTGCATGCATTGAAATCGTGAAGGGGCAACTCTCATCACGAGCATAGGGATTCATTGAAAGAAGCCAATCAAAGCCTTATGAGGGGCGAGTGCCAAATTTCTCACGAACGTTCTTGGAGATCCACTGGAGTGTATCGCGACATTGCTTTACTTCTGCCCACCAATATGCACGTTCACAAAAAGTATCAGAGATGATACGCGCATTTTTGTGTGGCGTCATAACTGTGCGCCTGCTGTACGACAAGCAGTGGGAGGGTCGACAAACAACCCGAAAACAAATGGCAATCGGTGTCGCGTAACGAAGCAACGCTTTTGGCGGCGACCACATCACAGCTGCAGTCGATACGAGCGAGCACGCAGGCATCATAAAAAAACCGACCCGTGGCTGATTTTCTTGCGTAAACATAAAATTGATCCAACAGGTGTGAAAGTAAAGCATCAAGTACGTGCAGCGATCTCTGCATCATTTCTCTGCTGCCGCTGTCAAACTGTCATTGTTTAGCCTATTTGCTACGACTGTAGACGCTCAGCGGGCGGCCAGCGGATTTACACGTGTGCTGACCCGCGCCGGTGACCCCAGTCACTCGCCTGCGGCACCCCCCAAGGCGACATCGCATTTAGCTGGGGGGAAAGTACAACAATCGTAGTTTGAGAGCCGTGACAACACCGCGCAGTAGCTTTTTTTGCACAAGTTCTATCTTTGGCCGGCTGTCCGTCACAAGATCACGAGAAGTTCCAAAAGTAAATTGAGCATGTTGGGGTATGCTGGGAATGCTTAAAGGACCTTTAAGCAACTGCAAAGGTTAAATGCGACCCAAACTTTTTTAAGCACTCTCGTCCACTTTCAGTTGACAACTGCAGCTCACTTCAAGAGTAGCTAGCTGCGCATTTCAGTCAACGTAGTGTAAACTTACACGAAGCAACGAGTCTTGCAGTTCTGCTGCTCTTTGAAAAACGTTAGAACAGCCACTCGCTGTCTGCGTGTGTAGACGGCAGTCGATCTTCGCACAAATCTTTTCCTGCCAAAACAGGTTCAGCCAAAGACAAAATCTCAACACTCGCTTCGCCGGTTATTTTCTGTGTACCTAAGCAGGCACGCAGGGCGGTGCGTAAGCCACAAAGCTAATATTTTGCCACTTGCGAACGCGTTCAATCTCCAGTCGTTGCCTGGCAAGAACGGACTAAATTGCGGTACCGGCGGTAAGTGTTGGGTGCAGGTGAATGGAAGCATTGGCTCCCACCATTAATGAAAAAATTCTTTCGATTTTTTTACGATCAGATGGTCGGGTTTGGTGCTGCCACCCAGTGACAGCATCACGCAGTGGTGGGGGGGAGNACGATGTTATTCGGATTTTTGTGTCTCTAAATGAGAAATTTAGCACAATGTTTTCTGAAGGTTTTNGTGAATTTCAACGTTTTTACAAACANACGTGGGTTACTTGGAAAATGCCTATTTTTCAGTTTAGGTGATGGGAAGATCAATAACAAGCATATGCAATATTCATTTCTGCGTNTGGGCCATACAAACAAAGATTGACACCCAAAATACATTTTTTCTGCTTCAGCACACATTGTAGTGACTTAAAAGTAACTAACTCTGAAGAAACAAAACTATTACTTTTTTGTTTAAGCGTTTGGCAGTGAAGTGATTTATCTCGGACACCATACATTTGGATTGTTTCAAAAAACATCAAGGAAGCATCAACAGCAAGGAAAAATTGTTCAAACCTAATGATTAAATAAGTTGGTAGTAAATATTGCAGGACCGACTTTTAAGATCGTGATCAAAAATGATCAAATCATCTCCAATGGAAACTTTTACAAATCAAGCGGTTTATTTGGAAACAGTTAATTTCTCACTAGAAAAACTCTAATTATACTCAGCTTTTTAACCTTATTGGACAAAAAACTTAGCGCTTGCAAAGTCAAGTTCATTGCAAGTTTCGCCTATTCGCTACAAAAGGAAATTCAATCACCGAAAAGATTAAAAATTCTGCTTGCGTCCACCGGCTGCTCACATTGAGTGCTTTTTAGTCCCCTATTCTGTGTATCTCTTGCCTTTCTTGTATCACTGCATAGCGACAATTTATTTTTTCAAACCTCTTCTTAATTTGCCGCTAGTTTTACTATGCCATTCCTGTATATGTGTAGTGGTCTATAGCTACAAATTACAGGAACGGCATGTATCAAATTATTTTTTCAGCTTTAAAGAATCAACTTTTAGCAAGTTTTTGAAAGCTTTGACCGAAGGATTGCTTAGTCTTAGTTGAATAATATACTTTGCCATTAGCTGCAATTTATCGCTCGTTTTCTATTCACCGTTTAAAAAGCAACAAATGTCAATGACTACTGAGCACAAATGTACGATAGTAGTAATTCGGCTTCAAAGCATCTTCAGTATATGTTTAAAGTGGCATTTTCATAACTCATGAGTACGATTGAAGGTTTTTATGCAACGTCATCACCCTCTAGTTTGCTGGAAACGCAAGGTGTCAAGGCCGAGGAAAAATGCTCTGATGCGTGGAAGGCTGTCACCACTCATGCCACTGCGTCATTCAGCCGATTTGTCTTTTATGTAGCATGTGAGGAAATGAGCAGTCAGGCCTTGTAACAAGCGGTTATCACTCTCCAGTCTCGAAAAGGAAATGGTTTTTGAGTCGCGAACGATTTTGTACAGATTTCATTGAGAGGTAATAGCTGTTCTCAGACCTTACGATCGGTAATGATGATCACAACCGCCAATCACCGGTTGCGTGCTCACCACACATGGCGGAAATTGCCAGTCTATTTCACCCGATCGTTGGGCGCTCAACGACGCGTGTCCGGTAGCACGCTCGCCCGGAGGGGTGTGTACTGGATAGGGGGTTGGAAAG
>JGI24021J15306_10013445_pt1 | contig 10165 bp, 7 predicted proteins | sample Ectturendosymbi1_FD_15306 | JGI IMG/M metagenome (IMG submission 15306) | reverse complement strand
TTTGTTGGTTTGGATTAGTCTTTTCGAGCCGGTTGTTTTTCGTTGCTAGGCAACAGCCGGATATTCTTCGTCATAGCAGTCACGTTTTTCTTGTAGCAGTGCTGGTTGCAGTGTGTACTTGTTCTTTTGTTTCTTGAGCTCTTTGGCTGTTTTATGGGAATGAATGTACAGACCATAAGGTGTCTGCTACAACAAGTTATGCTTTCTTAGGTAATGATTGTTTTTATCGTACTGACCAATACTGACTTTATTGCATTCATTCCGGCACGAAGGCATGCTTGTGTTTAGAACTCTACGTCTGGTCTTCTAAGAGTTCAGGCTAACTGCTTTGAGAGCACACTCAGTAGTGTTAGACTAAAGTTAAAAGCGTCATGCACAGTTTTAGAAGTACTTTGGACTTAGAATCAGGAAAAGATGGAATCACAAATCATACATAATTGAAATTTCAGGAGGCAACACACCTGTTATGCCGAGGATGAGTTTGCGGAGTTATTAAACGATAAGTTTGCAATTGGAATTTTCAAAACAGAGTTCATGTCATTTTTGGATAAGAACAGGAAATGAATGCCCAGTCATTTCTGATCTAGCCGATCATAAACCCTTAGCTTTTTGCGCAACATATTTGTGTGAAGCCGCATTCTCAAAATTGATAATCATCAAGTCCAAAAACCGGTTCTGTTTGAAAAATGTTGAGAATCTCCTTCGTCCTGCGTTGTCTTGTATCAATATACGAATGGATGGTCTGTGTAAAAATCACCAAGCGCATCCATCCCGTTAGTTGTGCTTGATAGCTTCTACAAACTGAATTGTTTTTCTGTTGATATTTTTTCTCCTTACTATTTTCATTACGTGGTAGTTTCATTACTGTATGGTTACTTTCGTGGATTGTGTGCATTTGCATGATTTCACCATAGACACAAATGCCTCTTGATATTTGTAATGGGATGTTTACACGTATCATCAACATTTAGGCTTTCTATCAAGGGGTCGCATTGAAAAACCTTTTTCAAAATGGGTCGCAGAATAAAAAGTTTGAGAAGGCCTTGACCTAATGAACACTGTGAAGTTGCTAAATTGAAGTCTAATTCGCCAATGCTTAATGCAAAACATTTGATATTTTTAAGGATACATCGACTGTGCACAAGCAACTCATGAACGCTGAAGATAGCAACTGTACCTTGTAAAGCACTGGCGTGATATACGGTATGTTGTTTCATTTGAAAAGCTTATGTTTTTTTGGATTTGTAAAGCTGCAAAAATCATCACTTTAAGACTTCTCGAGCCTACAAAATGTATATAGATCGAAGTTAACTAAAAAGTCTCCTTCTCCCTTCCCATCGGCAATTGCAGGTCTAGGCTGCAACTACGAAACCTGATTTTAACCGCAGACTTCAAGAATCGATTCTCGAAACTGCATAGCAAATCAGATTTCTTCGTAGTCGCACTTCATTGCTTTGAATACGTACAGTTTGATTTCCCTATACTTCAGAGATGTTCGCCATTGCAGAATGAGTGTGATTCTTTACCCTGGAGTTTTTGCCGCTGTTTCAATATTCATAATATTAGCCAAGCTGCTTTCAGCGGTTCACGGTGAACATTACAACTTGCGAACCTGATCATCGAGAATGGGAAAAGTGTGGTAGTTTAAAGTAATCAAAGAATAGAATTTAGTGCAATTTTAAGTTTGATCCATGTACTATTACAATTGCGTTTTTACTCTCGTTCACCAATCGAGAAAATCACTTTACTTAAAAGCTTGAAGCATTTTTATGGCTCTACATCGTAATCGAGTCCATATCGTACTGTGCTATTAAGCGTAAAAGAAGATTTAACATAATGAGTGATTTCACGCTAAACAATCTATATTCTTTTTCACAACCAAAACAGTGTTAACTGCTGTCAGAATTAACTGTCTGAGTTATGGCGAGGAAAAGAGGTTCTGCAGCTGGAAAAAAAGTTATTTGTAACCCACTCAAAAATCTATCAGTGTCAGGGCGGATCTAGCCAGTATGTTTTAGGGGGACGATTTCTGTAAAGTTTGGTAGTAAAGCCTCGTAATAGCTTCGCTACTGCAAAAGAGATGAAGTACACTGTATACTTCACAAAACTGTTGTGACAAAACAATAGACGACGGAATGGCCTCATATCATGAATGTTTTTTTTCCGAATGGCACAAATGATGGTGAGTAAAGTTACTTGCAGGTTTTAGGGGGAGCGATCGCCCGAATAGCCTTCCCCTGAATCCGCCCCTGATCAGTGTTGCAAATAAATAACTGGTCCAAGCGTTCGTATAAGCAATTTGTAAAAAGAAAACTTTTCTAAAAACAGAATGCTATTCTGTAAAGTTCAAAAAAGATGAAAATGTAGTTCAAGTTAATGGGCTATTTATTGATGCCCGAAGAGATGACAAATGGCAATGCCTTGTGGAATAAATTTTTGTCTGTTTTTTTGAACATATTTTTATTTTTTCAGACTTCAAAATGCAGCTCTACTTTTGACACTGTTGCCCGTTCGTGTGCAGGCCCGGCGCCATGGGGGGAGTTCCCCCCAAATAATTTTTGTGACCCCACAATTGTGTTTTGCCCAGAAAATTTTTTTAAACATAAGAATAACAAAAATCTTACCCCCCAAAGATGTACTCTGCTCCCCCAAATATTAAAACGTGGCTACGGGTCTGTTCCAGTGGCTGTTCCTTATCCTGACGAAATCTATTTTCAAACTCTCACTCGCCTTCACTTTTAGCAGCAGCAGCCACAGAGAAACTTGTGGCACAGAATAAGTGAAGTGCAGGGCATTCAGTAACAGTTGATAAGTCACCATAACGGCAACGTTGAGCCATTAATAAGTTTAGATTTGTCAGTTATTTATCAACATTCTGTACAGTAGACTGCATTGTATGTTTTCTGTGAAATAAAAAAACCTATTTTTTCTATTTTGATGACTCCAGCATGTTTTTTATACATGCTAGGGCTTCTATTCTATCTTTGTCAGCTACTGTTCACTATCAAAGAACTGAAACTTTTCGTTATGTTCTATCCTTTAATTTCGACTGACAAGTGGTGTTGTTGTATGCTTTGAGTAAAGATGACAAAAATGTAAATTTGGGAAGTCCACAAACTACAGAATTAGATGATGAAGGTCTAATTCCCGAGGCAAGCAAAAATCAGCGAACACAATTGTTTGAATGTGTTTTTGTTGATGAGGTGTGTGTTTCGAAAAAAACACTGCACTATTACAAATAAGTTGAAATTCGAGGTCATTTTTACAGTATATATTTCAATCAAACAAACCCGGGATTTTCGGTGTTGAAACATTTGCAGATTTATGCAAAAATGCGGCTGCACTTTACCTCGAAAATTGTAATCTGCTCTGAAATTGTTTGCGGTGAATTTATTTACAAAGTTTGTGCTCTAAATGCGAAACAAGGGACAAATTTAGCATGTTTTTTGCAAGCAAGCACGTGTTTCGAAGAAACCCACAGCGTAAAGGATAAACTTTGCTTGGGATTGCATAGTTTTTCATACTGCAAACAAACGTTAGCCTTGTGGCAAGCTTCTGAGGAATCTGCCTGCTTTCTGCTTTCATTTTTCTGCGACGATTAAAACTTGCAAGTGTATCTATTTTTCATAGTTATAGGCCACAAAGATGGCGGCAAGAAAATCAGTCACAGTTTATTGACGGGGAAACTGCTGATGCATAATCCATTGCTTCTAGTGTTTTTCCCTATACCTTTCTCATGTCTGCTGCTATTTGTGAAATCATGTGCTGATGCTTCCCGCAGTTACAGTTGCGCTAAAAGTTTAAGACCACCTACTTAAAATTTGGATTTTGCAAGTAGTGTCGAAAATTGTCTCATTTGTTTCGTCACATTGCTTTTTATGTTGGAAGACCATGGTTACATAACTTATGCTTCTATTACAACCTTTGAGAATGAGTTTTTAACGATCTGGTTGTCTTGGAAACAAAAATATTCAAAATTATTGCAAGTTTGCTGCTGAAAAAATGGGTAAAAACGGTATTATCAGTTGTGGAGAGGTCTGGCCCTACGCATGCCTCTTATCTGTAGTACAACCTTAGCTTTGGCCATATGCATATCAAACACGAACAACCACAAGTTCATTCGCCTTCTTCACACGCAACAATCGGTACCATTCAGTAAACACAGCCCGAGCTGTATAACGACACTACGGTCAGTTCATTCATTGAATCTTGTTGAAATGAAAACGCCTTTTCGGGAACGACCAATATGGTTTCATTCAAACCGTTGGTTTTCGAGTTGTTGATGCTAAAACCATATTAATTGTTTCAATTTAACTGCTTTTATGTATATATTCTTGCTAATAATAGTATACATCTAAAAAAGCCCTTTCTCAGCGAAAAATCAACCAACATGATTTTAAATAGAACATACATTTCTCCTGCAAAGGAGGTATCCTCGGCTCTGGCTTAAATAGATCTTTCTAAGACATTTTTTCTTCTCTGAAATGCATCTTTAGATCTTAATCTACGATGTTACCTGTTGAGAAAGCTAATCGTTAGAAAGAAATGCACCGCATATGATTTACGTCGACGCAATTTACAAGTCCAACTAACAAACAGTGGCGTAGCCAGCCCAAAAATTTTTTTGGGAAAAATGTTTGATTTTAGGCGAATAACACTTTTGTTTGGAAAAACGCCTCTCAAAGCACAAAATGACTATATTTTCCAAAAATGTGGGAAGGCCATGGCCCCTTTAGCCCCCCTGGCTACGCCTATGCTAACAAATGGTCGTTAAATATTAAATTAGATAAGACGTTAAGCTAATTTTTCTCCCTATAATTGTAGAACAATCATTAGACCTCGTCAGATTTAGGCGAAACTACCTAATCATCAGATTTGGTTCTGTTTATGAAGAACTCGCTCAAGAGTTGTTCGCTCAAACCTAGCCCAGAGCGTTTTCGATGGCGAAGTTGTAACGGCAATATGGTTTCATTCAAACCGCGAAGCGCCAATAGGCATACGGATCAAGAAGGGAGGTATAACTGCTGACTGCTGATCATGAAAGAAATGTATCTGAATCTGATGACGGTAATGTTGGCCATGTGACCGAGCACTGATTTATTTATAGATTTTTTTCTTCTATGTAAGTGTAACAAAATATACAGCCGTTTTCATCAGTCAAGGTAGGGATAAAATTGCGCTTTAGTATTTGCAGCGTATTTGTTAATGTTAGCAAAGGCAACTTCGCTTTGTAAAAGATTTGGAAGCAGATTTCTTTACATTTTGCAGTGGGCGTATAAATAACTGTCAATAAAGAACCATTCTTCCAAAAAAATATACATATATCCAAGTATATTTGATGCAGGAGAAACTTCATCTTTAATTTTGGTAGTACTGTAATGGACCTCATTTTGTGAAAACAGCTGTAAACTCTTCACTTGCAGATTCTAATTTGAGTATGAGCAAAATATTTGAAAGTGGCGCTAGGAAACGCAAGAGGCTTGAAGTGAATGCGGTAAAAAGTTAACACCTGTCACTACTTTATTGCATCAATCACAGACAGATGCAGCAGGTGCCAGTGATGAAGTTGACACAGTAATACCAACACAAGGATATCAGTGTGGAGGCGGAGCTATCCAGTCAGGTACTACTATTCAGTCGGAAGAAAACATTATATAAACTGTGAAATAGAATGTGGAACACCAAGGCAATTATGAGGAAACAACTATTATGACGACTCAAAATGAAACTGTGGAACTAATACAGGAGTTACACATCGGACAGGTAGAGATTATAGAACTACGAGAAAATGATGAGGTTGATCAGAACTTTCAGCCCACTTCTGGTGAGGCAGACAAAGTTCAACTTGGATCATACTCCAGGTTTAAATGATGTCAAACATAGTGCTGCTATAACAGACGTTGGTTTGTCATTGTCACATGAGGAACAGGACGTATCCTATTGGGTAGAAAGCGGCCCTTTTCAAAATCAACATTTTTGCGGAACAATTTCAAATTCCAAGCGAGTGTACAAAAAGCAGTCAAGATTTGCCGCAAAAGTTCTATTTCATCCTTAGGCAAACAAATTTTGATCAAATCCTAGATGATTTTGCTATGAAACAGGTCAGTAGAGTAGAAAACATTATTAATTGTTTACTGGACTGTGTTCACTCTTACCACTTTTGATGACTGTAGCTTTTTATTTCTTAACACGTGTTATTTCAATAATGGCAACAAAAGGGAAGTTTTAGCCTCTTGATATCCTTTCGCGCGATGCTTTCGTTATGCTCGATTCTTTTCAGTCTGAGGAAGTAACAACTGAGCGCGTGGTGAATCTAGCAGTTGCAACCGTTTGGGTGGGTTTCACTTGAGGTATTTCGGAAGGAGCAGCAACTTTAGCTCAGACATACGTGCGAGATTTTCACAGCCGTGGTAAACGAGTCGTAACGTGACGTGTCCCTTGAGCTCCTTAATTCCATGTGCTATTAACGCGTTTATGCCGCCACACATATGCGCAGCTTGTTTTGCTTTAGGAAGTTACGTATTTTTGATGCTACTGTTGAGCACAGATAAGAAAAAATAGATGTGAAACTTATGAAATACGTAGGCTGTATGCTTGGACAAATATTTATCCGTGACATTTTCGGTTGTCTCGCTTACGGAGATTAAAAATCCCATTCTCGCTAGCTAAGCACGATTTCCACAATTCTGTGCCATTCACAGCTTTTGTGTTGCAGGCAGTAACAGATGCAATGATCATGGGCACTCTACTACAGATTTATAATTTTTTTATTGAGCGTAGCCTACTTAGTGAACGTCCATATCGTCATTTTCGGCTTTGTGCAAATTGATTAACGCTTTTCCATTTTCCCCGACCCCAACTCGTAACAATGGAAGAGGGAGTCCTCACAAGCGGATTAGCCTAGAACAGGGGTTCCCAACCTTTTCCTGACCATGTAGCCCTTCAGCATTTCGACAGACAAGTACGTACCCCTAATTTTTTTGACAAAAAAGCTGAGTTAAAATGACAAAAATCTGACACACGTTTGGTACCTTGATGGTGGATGTATTGGTGGAGACCACGAACAGTGCTCACCAACGCTGCCATTATCAGGAATGGACTATCTTCTAGTGGCATGGAGAAATTCTAAATACGAGCTGCTTATTAGTCATTATCAACCATACAAACAACAATGAGCTCCAAACAAGTAAGCTCTTCCAGGAGCACCTACCTCAATTTCCATCTCTCTCAATCTCAGACCCCAAACAATGGCGGTTACTTGGATCCCCTTTGCATCAGGAATCTGCTCCACTGCACTTAGAGGCAAAAACTAAAGTGCTTAGAATGACAACATCATAGAAAATCTCTAGCTAATCAAGTCGCATCTTAAAAAGTTACCCTTTCAATCTCCAAACCAATACATTTGCTGCATAGTGTCCCATACTTCAAGTGCCAAGAGGAACTGGAGGCATTTGACATTACCATAAAAACCAACATAAAAAATATGCAATGTGACTTTTAGAAAAGAAAGCTGGTCACAAGCATCCCTACCAATTCTACATGGAGACCTTGGCCTCCGTTCCACTACAGACCTGTCTCTGCCATGTTTCCTGTCATCGTCTCATGTCTGTAAGGGCCTCGTCAAGGGTTTGTTTCCCTCTCGTAACAAGGAATCCCTCGTGGTGAAGTAAATGACACAACTGATCCTTGTTCCGGAGACCGTTATTCATTACCACTACAAAAGAAATACAGTCAGCCTGGGATGACCATGCCTGCAGAGATTAACTCAATTCCCTGCTCAATGCTCGTAGTCCTTAGGTCGGCTACTGGCTGCACAGCAGAGCCTCACTGTTGCCTGGTCAGAATTGCTAATGTTGGAAACCTGCTCAGCGCTGATGAGCTCGTATCGCAAATGCGCTCCGAACTGTTGCCAAAATTTTTGTAAGCACGGAATGGCGCTGTGGTAAAACTGTTGATAAGGTGGGGCTCTATGGATTCTCCTGCTCCAGAAATGGAAGCCACTTCGCAAGACATTCAGTAATCAACTCTATTCTCGAAAGGTCATTCACCAGCAAACCCTTCTCAGGAATACTTATATTCATATACGCGTCAGTACAAATAGGGTATAATGCTACCCATAATTTGCACACGTCTTCCTGGGACACGTGACATCCGTTATTTCCGGAGCAAACTATTTGTTACTTCCATATGTCCATTGTTAATCACTTTCGCAACAAAATTGCATCTGCGCAGCGAAACATATACATCATACAAATTTTATGCAGGGTACCACTAAAACTGAGGTTTATTAAAGGGGATTTCTTGTTTGTGCGCAGAAAATGTAATGCACATGTTAGATCCGTTTTTTTCAGATTAAGTCATGGTGTTCACATATAAGATATTGTTGGTCATATGCGGGCATCTGGCCAAACAGATTTTGCACTTAAAATTGCATTGAAATGTCAACTTAGTAAGGTGTCTAAAATTGTCCACACATCTAGGCTTAAACCTTGGGTACAGAGGCGGATCCAGTCAGTAAGGTCAAGGGGGGCGATTTCAGTAATATTTGGGAGTCAAGTCTCATAACAGCTTCGCTACTGTAAGAGGGATGAAGTGTACTACACAACACTGCTGTGACAAAACAATGGACGACAAAATGGCCTCAAATCGCGAATGCTGTTTTCCGAATTATCAAAAATCATGTTGAATAAAGTTGCTTTCGTAGGTTTTAGAGGTGGCGATCTCTCCCCCTGGATACGCCCCTGCCAGGGTAGTAAAGTACTCATACATCCTATACATAGGTTTCAGGGATATTTTTGTAAAATAACTCTGGCACCATTACATTCGCCTCTGAAAATTAGGAAAAGTCATCTAAACACAGGTTTCTAACATTTTTCTAAGTATGCGAAATTAGCTAAAGAAAAAGCTTCTGGGTAGTGGACTACCCACAATTCCTGATTAGGGTTCTCCCCTCAACCTTGGAAACTGTCGGCTTGACAGGCATGGCAGGAAATCTGATGGATTGACTTTGGGTGCTGGGTAAATAGGTCTAAGCCTAGTATCAGTGGTGTGTTTAAGGGAGGCGAGCGAGGCACTTGCCTCGGGCTCCCCCTTTTTAGGGGCCCTTCGACGTGTTTTGTGCGTAATTTCCGCATTTTTTGGTGAAAAGCGTATTACCCACTCATATAATATGCTCCGAAGCAGATCAAAAGTAAGTTCCCCGCTTTCAAAATCCTCCCAACAGCAATTATAGTATGTAAGTACTCTGCTTTCAAACGGCCCCCAACAGCAATTGTGTTGTGTAAGTACTCTGCTTTGAAAGGGCCCCAAATGACAGGGATTACACCAGCGCCTGTTCCTGGCTGTGGTCAAAGAAAACGTTGCCAGCATATTGGCTTGTGGGCAAGTTTGGTTTATTTTAGCTGCTCCCAGTGCGCTAGCCAGTATTATTGCCCGTCACTTGCGTTAACTTCAATGCATTTCAATGCAACTCCAGACAGGCAGGCACTGCTTTCCGAATGTTCGTTTTTTCTGTAAGTTTTGTTGTCTCCTTGTATAGTGCCATTTCGCTCAATTTTTAGCTACCTTGGCTATAGCCTATGATGAAGCTACAGCGTTGTAATATGTTCCAATTCGCTTGAAATTTCTGAGGTTAAAAAATAATAAAAACCCACTTTTTATTAAAACTTTTATAATTTTAGAACCATAAAGGTAGAGTTCATTTTTATGACTCAAACTTAATATGTTGTGACTGTACAATGAATGTACCCCCTGAGATAAGTAAATGTACCCCTGGGAGTACATGTACCCCAGATTGGGAACCCCTGGGCTAGGCTACAAAGCCTTGATTCACTACCATTTTATGTTTTTTTTCCTAAGAGTTGTACGTGGTCAGGGGGTACATACATTATGTGTGACTTGCTGGATAGCGAATGATGAAGAGCAGGGTCTCAGGCGCAATTTTGATTACGCGCAGTTATAGTAAAGATTTTATTTTCACCAAACTCAGATTTGGGTCGCCTTAAAAAAGTTTAGGAACCGCTGCCTTCAACACACCACTGTACATAACCTTGACAATGATCTTATATGAGAACATTAAGCCGATTGAACACGTTCTGCTTCATCCGATACGCGTACTTTCTCACCTGATGTGTACTTGTAAACACTGTTATGTAAACTTGTCTTT
>JGI24021J15306_10013442_pt1 | contig 10165 bp, 2 predicted proteins | sample Ectturendosymbi1_FD_15306 | JGI IMG/M metagenome (IMG submission 15306) | reverse complement strand
AGAGGGGAGACGAATGCGGGTCAATGACCTCTTGAGGATGGAGTTGATGGCTAAATGTCTTGGGAAAAGGCCTGCATTTTTAGTACAGGAGAGGCCATGGATCCCCAGCTCATCAACCATTTTGTCACAGCGGCATTTTTTCCTCTCAAAGATTTTGGCACCAGTTCGGAGGGCAATCGCAATACGGAGCTCATCAGGACTGAGCAGGTTTCCGACGCTGGCAATTGGGAACGCTTCTGACCAGGCGGCAGTGTGGCTCTCTTGTGCAGCAAGTAATCTGCAGTGGCTCCAAGGGTTATTGCTGTTTAGCAGAGATTTGAGTGCATCTCTGCAGGCGAGATCATCCCAGACTGCTTGCATTCCCTTTTGTAGTGGTGATAAATCATGGCGTTCGGACCAATCGTCAATTGCATCGTTTACATCCCCATAAGGTATTTCCAGGTTGAGAGAGGGAAGCAAACGGTTGGCGAGGCCCTTACAGGCATGAGACGATGACAGGAAACATGGCAGGGACAGGTATGCCGCAGAACGAAGGCCCAGGCCTGCATGATTGATTGGTAGGGATGCTTGTGACCAGTTCTTCACCAAAAGACACACTGCATATTTTTTCCGTGTTGGTTTTTATGGCTGCGTCGAACACTTCGAGCTCCTCTTTGTACTTGAAGCTTGGTGCATTTCGCAGTAGGTATGCGTTTGGGGATTGAGAGACAGTTTTTCAATATGAAGAATGCTTGATGTGGCTCTATTAGCTCAAGGTTTTCAATGATGTGGTCAAGCATTTTAGTTTGTCTCTAGATGTAGTGGGGCGGAATCCTGATGCAGAGGGGATCCTAATAACTGCCATAGATTGGGAGCAGGGATTGAGATGGATGGGAACACATCTTGGAAAAGTTTTGTTTGGGACCGCTCTTGGCTGGTTGTGTGGTTGACAATAAGCAGCTCACACTTGGAGTTAGAAAAAGTCTAAGACCAACTGGCTAACAATTTATCAAAGGAACAAAGAAAGGCGGAGGCATCGCACTGTATAGAAAACATTCTCAAAGTTGTGCGCATCGCTCTATATAGAAAACAACTTACAGAAAAACTAGAGCATTTAATAGTGCGCAGCATAATGTCGCCTTTTAGAGGGGCTAGCGTGGGTTTACATGTGTGTCAAAATAATAAGCAGTACTGTTTACTGATAACACTACCAGTATTATATCAGCTCGTCAGCTTATATGCTCATTATTTGGTTTGTAGAATTACGGAGTCCTTGTGTGAACATGCGCATATTTTCCAGCAACCCGTGATGGAAATTGTCGGCACAAGCCAAACAAATTTGCCTGGAATACAATAAATGAATTGAAATAAAATTACGATAAAAAGTATGGTTGGTACATGTGGCAAGTTTAATTAGCTTTAACATAATTAAAAACGAAGTAGAAACTTCCAATCAAAGAAATAAGCAGCTCTGCGCAGTACCGTTCGCACGTGGATGCAGCAAGTAACCAAAAATGAACCTTCAACACATTGCAGTAGTGCAGGCTTGCTACCGTAATCGCCCAAAGCAGGTCGTTGCGCGTAATGAGGGATTGCATTCGGCGCAGCGGAAAAGCAATCATAACAATTAGCCGACGGACATAACGCAATTACCACAATCTCCCCACGTAAATAATACGCATGTACAGTTACACAGACTCAGGCATTATAAATAATAATAAATACACGCGTTGCACTATTGGTAACAGTCACGAATAAACAATCGGTCCCCCATATCAGGAGGTCTCCTTTTTCTCCCGGATCTGCGCAGAATCAGAGTAGGCGACAATTCATTACTTGTTGAACTTAGAATCAGGTTCAACGTCGTTCATTGATTTGCGCTGATCAGCATCAGCTGACGGTACTGTTGCAGCCTCTCCGGTGGTGTTGCGTTGATTGTGTGGTTCGCCACGAACGGGATGTGCGTGAAGAATAACACCATTATATATGTGGAGCGAGCAAGCAATAGTAAGAGAGATTGCGACGTGTAAGCTCTGCCCATGTTAACGTGTGAACGATTGAACATGATGACTAGTGTACGCAAAGAGAGATTGCGAGCATGATCTCTATTGTGGCTTGCTGCCACGGTGAGAAGCTTTGCGCATATGTCGCTCGGGATTTCCATCGCATCAGTACTTCCTCTGGAATGTTCGGTACCTCGGCTTCGACTGCCAGAATCACTTGAGAATTCTTACTCAATCCCCTCGTTTGGACAAGGAGCGAGGTCTGACGTCGTAACAGTATCTTCTCGTCCGTTGCTATTTGGATGTGCGCATACCAGTGGTTGGTTTCCAACAGTAAGACCTCGTCACACAGTGGATCGCCTTTGTTCCGTACATGTCGTCGAAGTAAAACCGGGCCCTCAGTGAGCAGCCACATTGGCATAACGGTGCCAGAAGTCGCTCGTCGCTGGAAGCGGAACATCCGCTCATGTGGAGTTTCGATAGTCGCGGAGCATAGGAGCGACCGCATTGCATTGAGAGCTTCCTGAAGTACGTCTCGCCACCTCTCCTCGGACCATCCCGCGGTGATGCAGTAATAGTTTGATACAGTTTTCCATGCAGTCTGATTTGTTCTTTCACATTAGCTGTTGCCTGGAGGGTGGTAGGGCGTGGAGCGTCTGGAAGCAATACCTCGCTCTGCAAAATAAACCTTCAAATCTGAACTCAGAAACGACGAGCCACGATCACTGTGCACGTACGCAGGAAAACCAAATAACAAAATAAGTTATTCAAACAATCTACGACGGTTTGGTCGTCATCGACGAGCACGCAAAGACAAATGGGAACCTGCTGCATTCATCGATTGAAACGAAAAGGTATGGTTTAGGCCCCTGGACGGGTCCTTTGAAATCAATAGACACACGCTCCCACGGACGTGTCGCTTTAATGAGGGTGCCCGGAGCAGGTTTAAAAAACCTCGGTTTTACTTCTGCACAAGTTCTGCAATTGTTTGGCATTTTTCGTCTCATCACTTGTATCGGGAAGATTCCTTGACCGGACAAAGTGGTACAAGTGGGAAAATCCAAGATGCCCAAGCTGTTCATGGAGTGCTCGTATATTTGCTGTCGAGGGCATCGTTGAGCATATAGACATTGCATCCGGAACAACATGTTCCCTTCCCTGTCTGTGATACACAGTATACGTTAATTGACTTATTTCGAGCCTCCACGCCAATAGCTTGGCATTTTTTATTTTGCCTCGGTTTTGCTGATCGAACATGAACGCGACAGAGCGTTGGTCAGTAATAAGGGTAAAATACCTTTCAAAAATTGAGACCCTGTGCGAGTGGCTTCTATAATGGCATAAGCTTCCTTTTCAACGGCGTGATACACTTTTGTTCATGACTATTTTAAGGTTCGCGACATATGCGACAGGACGACCTTCTTCGGACAATATGGCCGCGATGGCGTAGTCGGAAGCGTCAGTTTCCACCTCGAAAGAAACGTCATCCTTAATGACCCCTAGGTTGGCTGTGATTAGATCATTTTTCAAAGCGTTAAAAGCCTCCAAATTTTGCCCAGTCAAAGGGAATTCCGTTGCCGTTTGAAGTGGTCGTGACTTTTTTGAAAAGTTCGCAATCCATTTGGCATAATAAGCAAATAGTCAACACACTCGTTTTAACTCCTTCAGGGAAGACGGAGGTGTTGCGCTAGTAACGGTTGCAGACGGGACGGATCAGGTTGTATTCGCCCCTGCGAAACTCGGTAACCTAGCAAGTCTATTTCCTTTACTCCAATTGTTGACTTTGATTCGTTGAAAGTTATGGACGGGCTAAGAAACGTTGCAAGTTCTCCTGGTGCTCCTCAGCACTAGCACCTGTCACAGTCAAATCATCAAGATAAGCGTAAACATTTTTCAACGCGTGCCTTTTTATGAAGTCGTCCATAGTTCTCTTAAACGCAGCCACGCCGTTAGTCACTCCAAAAGGCAGCCTGCAACATTGAAAAAGCTTCCCGTCAGCTTCGAAAGCAGGTTTCATCTGCAACCACATATGAATCGCGCATTTCGCAAGTTTCACATGGGTTTGTTTTTTTGTGAAACTGAAAAACTGGACGTCACAAATGTCATTTTCACAAATTTTTTTAATTTGAATTGGAACATATTACAAACACTTGAAAGCGTGAATGGTCCAATGAAAAGTGTAAAATTACATCGCGATGTGAAAACATTTCCGATTATTTTATCCGCTTGCTCTTTATCGCGGATTTTTTTTAAATAACTCTTTAGTAATTGGTTTCTTAGGAATTCACATTCCGTTCATTCTCGCAAAGTGCCGTGCTGTTTCAGTGGTAACTCTGATACAGTAATACTGGATAGACACAACTGATAATGAGTAGTTTGTCGGTCACAATGTGCCCCAAGTGTGACTGCTTTGTTAGTTCATGGCGCGAATAATTCAGGGTTGATTCATTTCTTATCTGATATTTATTGCCAAAGCAGATTTTTGCCAAACAGTATTTGCCCGCACCGACTTGCTTACGTAATGAGATGTACGCAGAATGTGTTCTGCTGCGTTATGTGAAAAGACCACTTTGAGTGCGATGAGCTCGTCGCATCGGGTTGCAATGTTCGCGAAGGTCTCTAGGACACGATCGTCATTAGGGCGGATGTCACAGTCCGTAGACAATGGTTCGTCTACACCGGCTTGTTAAACACCTTGAGCCGTGCGCAGAATTTGTTCTAATTCTGTAAATGACAACGTGTGCTGTGGCGTAAATAGAACACTTTGAGTGGGACGAGGTTCGTCGCGACGCTTCGCATTGTTTGCGACTGTGTTTCAGACACGATGGTGATTAGAGCGCGTGTCGCGACTGTGAAGCTAATGTCAGGTGCTACCAGGGCTGGTCGTGCCTTGCTTTTGAAACGGTTTCACTCATGAAATGACCTTGCTTTGAAAATAACTCTGCGACACAGAATTGCAAAAGGATTTTCTCAAAGAAACAGAAGAAATTCCAATCTTTGGAATACGACAAACACATGACATTTCAGAATCACACAAAATAGATGCGAAAACGCAAAATCAGTCCAAAATCAAAGAGGTAAAAGCACTTTTTTGGTAAGGTACATTCGCTTTGTAGGACTTTGAAATTTCTGAAGCAGCTTTGTCGCGTTACTCGAAGATATCGGCGCCAGATGGTTTTGAAAATCCAGTGAAAGCAATTATTTGGGAACGATACATATTTCAGTGTGTACTACCTGCAGTTTGTGTTCTGATATATTCATTTTAGTTTTCAGTTCTTCGCTTTCTCTGCCCTTGCTTTAGCCTTTCAACATTTCACCCGTTAGCGCGTTTTGCAGATATTGGGCCTGAAGACGCGTAGTGTTTCGTGACATTAATTTCCTCAAAACGATTTTTCGATTGATTCGCTTGTGTCATCTTTGTGGAACTTTCTCCTTGAATATAGATAGGTGTAATTTTGACTCATAGCAAAACGAAGAAAGCAGAGCCCATTCGACGGATTCCACGAAAGCATTGCGCTTCTCGCATTCTCTCGCTTCACGTCGGAAAACAGGCTACGGCACTTAAAGTTTCATGTAAGGTCTGTTTTGTTGTGCCGAATAAGGGCAGAGGGATTGGGCAGGATTTTTCGTTTCGAATGGATGTTTCAGACTTGCAAAGGTGGTTAATTGTTCTGACCAACATAGGTATAATGCTGAAGCTATGTGTGAAATCTGCTAATGTATTTATGTTGAAGGGAGGTTGTCTGATGAGTTACTTTGTTTAGCCTAAAATTCTGCTGCCAGCAACTTCGCAAATTCAGATTGGTACAATGCATACTGTTTGCATTACCACTTACAGCCTCTTCAGCAGTTAGTGGGTTATGTCATCCGATCTACAGTAAGTTCTACGTTTCCAAATTGTATGTACTGAGAGATGCCTCTTTAAGAATCGATCTGTACTCTTTCAAGCAAAGCTATTCCTAAACCTTCGCGTCCATTGCAAAGGCAGCAATCGATGATCCTTAGCAGCAGATCACTTACATTTCCAAATTCCAAGAAAAATGTGTATTATAAGAAAAACCCAAAGAGAAAGTGTAACGGTCTCTTTTGGAGACGCAAACTCAAAATACAAAGACCGTGGTGTTTCAGCAGCCCAAACAAGAAGAGATTCCCCATTCGACCTGGTTCACTTTTATTGCCTGCAGGATTGGCAGGTCCAGATGAACACAGAATGCCAAATCGCACATAAAAAATGCCAAATAGCCTGAAACAAGTCAATGACAGTCAGTTTTGAATTACCTGGATGAGTAATGGCAAATGTACAATGTTGCGAAAATAAATAAGCAAAAAATTGTTATCACCAAATGTATTATCTCCTCTTGTACGTATTTTTATTAAGCATTTTCTGCAAGTGTTTGAACCATTAAGATACAGGTTATTAAATTGCAAATATGAACTATGCCATAGCTTTTTGATTTCACAAGCCTATGACATTTGTCACAATTCCGCAAATATCTATCACAGAATGAAGTACAGAGAACTCACAGAAGACCTATTCGATTGCCAGGTTCAGATGGACCATATACGCCATATCGCTACTCAAAACATACCTGCAAAGGTCAATAAATGCAAAACAGGCTAAAAATATTCTCAAATTATCAGCTGGAAGAGTCAAGTTTTTAAAAACTTCCAAACAACATTTTTTCTGCCAACACCACTAAATAAGGCCAAAATAGCATTTTTTCATGCCAAACCACTTTGAAAAAAGATCAAATTTCTGAAATTTGGCATTAAAGAGGACAACCTGGCAAGCCTGAATTTCTGTGCTGCACTGTGTCTTCTAATACTAAATGGCTTCCTATTGCCGCTGTTTCACGTGTCGTCACAAAGGTCAGTAAAATCTACACCCCGTATACCTGACTTATGAGCTTTTCCAAGTGTTTACATTGCACATGCAACCAGGGACGAGCAGAGGGGGAAGAACGGGGCGACGGTCACGGACATCCAAGTCAGGGGGCAACCAAAGAGTAAAATTACAAAAATTTAATTGCTGTAACTAGATGCTTTTTCATATTGTAAGGTTACTCACAAATGATGCATGCTTTTAATTTTTCGAAACTTGTGTTCTTTTCATCCGCGCTAGGTTTTACGCACTGGTATTTCAACTGTCAGTAATTTTACATTCCTCAATATAAGGGGCTTATACTCGGCGCAAACCCTAACAAATTGATATTGACGTGACTTTTTCCAAATCGTGCAATCAAGGGAAAATAACAAAAAAGGTTGAAAGGTAACTATGGACTTTTAATTGATTGTCTAAGCGAAATTTCAAAACTGTCCCATTTCAACTTACTCAATTAAGCTGACTTTTTGATGCATCACTATGGTTGGCAGGTTGGTATTTTTACTGCTTAATTCCAGACATTGAGGCCTTTTAGAAGTGGTTTGGAATTAGACAGGTATGTTTGGCACGTGCGTGTTAGTTGGCATAATTTTGGCCTTTTATAGTGATATTGGCAGAGAAAAAATATTTTTTGAGATTTATTGAAAACTTGCCTCCTTTGAGCTTAAATTATAGATTATTTTCAGTCTGATTGGCATATATTGATGTTATTTTGCATGTTTGCACTTTGGCAATTTAGTCTATCTGGACCTGGCAACCCTGTGCAACAATAGTCCGGATTTCTTTTTTTGATGTAGTAACCCTGGGCATGCGTTAACATAGCCACACCTTCTCTACTCTGTTGCTCCTAGACACATGTGCCTAGTCTGACGCACTTGCAGATATTAACTGCCCTGCCGTAGCGTTGGGTGTGTTTTTCGCCGCTGTTTTGCGCGAAATGCGCAGCCTTCCATATTTGCAGTCGTGAACCCCGTTGACGTACTGACGTAGATCTGAGTGTGTTTTACTCCCGTGATTAACACGTTGACTAATACTTTTGCAGTTATTGACTGCTCTCCGGTAGCGTTGAGTCACTGGAATGCGGAGGTGGGGCAAACAGGGCGACGGCCCCAGGAATCCAATGCAGGGGGCAGCCAGAGAGTGAAATTAAAAAAATTAAAGTGCTGTAACTAGATGATTTCTCCTATTGTAAGGTTACTAACATATGCTCCATGGATTTAATTTTTCGATTTTTTTTTGTCAACACCAGTTTTACGTATTCAAATGCCAGTAATTCTCACATTTGTCAATACCAGGGACCTATACTCCAGATGTGCGACGCACACCCAATCAAACTGATAGTGACGTGACTTTTTCCAGATCGTGAATTTCAGGGAAACTCACAAAAAAGGATTGAAAGGTAACTATGGACGTTCAAGTTATTTTCTGAGCCAAATTTCAAAACTGTCCCATTACGACTTGCTTGATGTAAGTGAGTTTTTGGTGCGTCACTAATTTTTCGTTTCGTTTTTCGATGCGGCGAACCTGGGTGTGCGCTAATACAACTACAGACGGACACCTGAGCTGTGCTTGGAATATTTGCATCATTTCGAGATTCGTCACTGATTGGCATTTCAGGCAGATTAATCATAACAGCTCACACAAGGCCGTATCTGCTCTGCCCTCCCAGTAGTTGTACATACAACAGCCACATAATAAAAAACGAAAGTTCTCTTGCGTGCTTTATGCGCATACTCAATTCTTGTACAGTTTAGCAAGTTTCAAACTGTCAACCTCGGGTGTCCGCCATCCCAGCCGCACACCTCTGCTCGACTGCTATTCGACGAGACATTCGCGCAGCCTGATGTTTTTGCAGTTGTGAACCGCCCTGTCGTAGCGTTAAGTGGGTATTCGGACTACAGCCACCTGGACAACTGCGCAGTTGTCCAGGTGGCTGTTGTCAGGATACCCACTTAACTGCCACGAGACAAGTGCCACCCGGGCAACTGCCACCTAGGACAATTGTCACCCAGGACAACTGCCGCCCAGGATAAGTGCCACTCGGACAACTGCTACCTAAGACAACTGCCACCCGGAAAACTGCCAAGTAGCTAGGACAACTGCCACCTGGACAAGTGCGACTCCAGAGGCGTCGTGGTGCGGGAACATGTTCCCACACTTTCTTCAGGTTTTTCTTTGTAGTGCAATGAAAGTGAATACATCATTAAAAAGTGGTTCAAAATCTAGTTTGAAGTGTTGTTGAAAATCGCCAGTTTTTCAAGTGCGTTTCCACATTTCTTTTTTGTAGAACCGCACCCTGTGCGCTGTGCCATCCGGAAAACTGCCAGCTACGATATTGCGTTTCACGCATCACCCACAAGCTATCAAATCCAGTTGGGTATATCGCGTTGCGGGACGTAAAGGACTTCTCGGGGCAGAGCGGTTGAGGACCTCTGGTTGTTACGATAATATTGCTTCAGCGTACAGTAATCTCCCAGTTAAGTTCGCAACTTGATTCTGAACAGTATGTGCGAACTTGTGTGGTAGGTGCGAACTTAGCAATTATGCTTTGTGCTCTACACCAAAAGCGTATTATTACGTAATATAGAAGGCCTGTGCATGTATCAGCAAAAATGAACACGCCAAATTACTGACCAAGGTTGCCAATTTGGCTTTTTTGAAGCCAGAATTTGAAATTAGGCTTTCCTTTGAATACTTTTGGCTTCTTTTTGGAAATCAAAAATCCAGGCAAAATTTGGCTCTTTCTGGCTTTTTTCAGTCGACAAGGCTTACCTCTGGCAAAACATTGTCAGAGCTGCTTATTCATTACAAATCTCTTCTGACGAGTATCTGTGACCACGCAAAGAATATTGCAAAGATTTTGCAGTTGCCCTAAAAATCATCGATGTTATTTATAGGAAACAAATGTAAGACAGTGGAATTACTGGTAAAGAAAATGCTTCTAAAGATTGGAATTGTATGTTTCTGACGGGTTTTAATATCTATTTTGTGTTTGATTATGCATGTTTATGTGAATATACCTTAAAACTGGTATTTGGCTTTTTCTGGCTTGTTTGGAACAAGGACTCGCTTTTTTTGGTCAAAACAGGTTGGCAACCATGTTGCTGATCATTAGGGCTGAAGTTTCGAGACTGATGGTTGCACTGACTGAAGCTAACTAATCTTTTTAGCAAAGCACATTGCGTTTACTTATATTATAATATTCACATATAATGTCAGGTAAAGCCAAGCGTTTGAATGAGTCACAGAGATTGGAAGTAATCTCTAAGTTGAGCCAGACAAATCCTCCAAGCAAACGAAG
>JGI24021J15306_10013441_pt1 | contig 10165 bp, 8 predicted proteins | sample Ectturendosymbi1_FD_15306 | JGI IMG/M metagenome (IMG submission 15306) | reverse complement strand
GAGATATGTGCAAGTTTGAATCATCGCAAAAAGACGAAAGCAGATGGCAGTCGACTGATTCTTCGAAAGCATACAGAAACACTAGTGCTTTTAAGTGTTCTAATTGTAGTAAGTTTGTCCGTAGTCGTGTCCACATACAGGTCTGCTTAGTTGTCCGGTTTGTGTAGCAAGGTTTTATTGATCGCTTTGGACGAAATCCCAGACGTTTGCAGCTCTTGTTTCTAAGTCAGAGTTTCTCAAACTGGGCCCTCGTCCCTCTTGGGGGCCACGGAACTGTTCTCTGGGACCACGTGCAGAGGCCGAGCATGGGCCACAAGCAGACGCCAAAACTAGGTATTTTTATTGATGAGCAGGGGGCCACAAGTCTTGAGAGTCTTTTGAAGGGGGCCATGGCTCATGAAAGTTTGAGAACCACTGTTATAGGTGTTACTGACAAGTCTTGCTAGCTGATCCCGCAATCAGGGGGAGAGCAACCGGGCAATTCCCCCCCGAAATTTTCAAAAACATGCTCAGTTGTTAGTTTAGTTGAATATATCAGCTCGGTGCGTCCCTGCTTGCTAAGTAAAATAAACTCATGATTTGTTTTTTCGTTGAAAACCATGGCAATCCGATGCTTCTTTCTTTACAGATCATTGCAATGCTTACTTGAAAAGAAATGCCCTGCGTTGAAAATCTGCAGATTGCGCACTATGCAAATCGCCCTAATACTGTTATACCTGGCTATTGCTGCCAACCAAACGCTTTTTGTGATTGTTACCGTAACATGGGGCATTTTCTTTGTAGTGTAGAAAGGATAAAGCGTTTTCTGAACCTCTATTTGCATTGCATCGTCAGCAATGTTCCCTATAAGGTGCGCAAATACTCAGGACCATCAGAACTGTTGCGCAATCAAATCGCATTCTCGCGCACCTGCAACATTCCAAAGCAATGGAAACTCCACAGAAAACAAGGAGCTATTTGAATGAAATTTGTGTTTTGTTCGCAATTTGACAAGATTGTATATTTAATACGTAATTCACAAAGTTTGTAATTCATTGAGAACTCAACTTACTCAGCCCTAAAATAATCATGCTTACTAAAACAAATGTTTGTTCAGTGTAAAATTATCTTAGAGGGAACACTGATCGTCAGCAATTTGAAAATGATAAACAAAATTTTAACCTTCCCCCTGGAAACATTTCTGCGGACGCCCATTAATGATCGTACTTTCTCGATTTCGTTTTTTCGTGCTTTCACTCATTACGAATTGTTTCTTTCTTTCCATTCTCTTAATTTCGGTTGCAAAATAAACAGAATCAACGCGCTTCTTGTTATTATTTCATCAAAATTACCTGCAATAACAAATGTTATGCAGAAATTACTGTGGGTGTTGCAGACTATTCCAAACGACAATTAAAAACTATAAGGTTCCTCATTTCGAGAGCACCGATCTGAACCGCATCCAAGTGACTATACGCTCACTTGCTGCAACATACAAGTTTAACAGCGTTACTACACTATGCAGGCTACTGCTACCGGTAATTGTGATGTAACAATCGTAACCTACACTGAGAATAAGTATTATGTCGTCACGTGAACTGTCTATCTCGAGTCCTCGATGTACCTACGCCGACGCCAGTGACTACATCAGATCGCTGTTATGTGCCACATTTGCTTGTTGGTTCCGCAGCGGTGCAGTGTTAAAGTTTGACCAGTTTTATCACTCAAGCTTCTTCTAAACCAAGCTTAGACTTGTTTCCTCGTATATGTACTGTAGGTATGTGGAAGTGATTGATTTACGCATTATGGTCCTGTGAGGCATTGGGTTCATTGCAAATCGACATCGCATCCCCCCACCAAATCATCCTGTGTCCGCTACTGGAAGCGCGTTCCCGCCAGACTACACCCCTTCGCAGATATCACATAATCACAACTGTGTAAACGACAAAATGTGTAAATACATACACATATATGTCTAGAAAGTCAAAATGGCCGGCAACCGTGTAGAAAACTTCGTTGATAGCGGCTAAGAACGAATGAAATGTGGACATAAACAGATAGTCTTGCTGCATCAAGACCAGTTACTGTTACGTTAGGTTTAGTAGATCAGATGAGGACACAAAACATAAAGTTGCCCAGCTGCTGATTATTGATTTTACCCATGTTTTTCTATGACAGCTTTTCGTTAAAGAAATGTGGACGTATAAATCGCCTTGTTATAACTATTTGGGGCCATGCCGATCCTACGATCGTAACGTATGGGGTGACACAAATTTTTCCGCATTTTCCAAATGTTTTACCCAAAAAGGTTTTCCCCAGATCCCGAATATTACTGTTATGATTAGGGCGTCAAGGCTGACATCCGGCGTTATTGTTGATTTTTTGTGGTTCTTACAGACGTAACTTTAAACCTAAAGCAGGCAAATACATGGTTCGCCTCATTTGTTTGTTGAATGCGCAGAAGCCGTATCGGTGCTCTGTTTACAATAAAAGCGCTAAGCTGCTGGGGTTGAAAGTACAGTATTTCAACCTCTGCTTTGGCGCGTGGGGATTGAGCAAATACAGTCAGTCGTTCGTGGTATTGTTCTGTTGTACTCCTAAGGTGACGTCACCACGTGTTGGCTTCGCTCTTTCCAGGCGTCAGGCGAAACTCAATTGTCGGCAAAGCGCGATGCGTCAACAGTTCGATCAACTTTGTGTGAACGTTGAAAGCTAGCGTGAGGCATCGTTAATAATTCACTTTTGATGAACAACAGAAGTGCATCTACGCTATTTTATCAGAGTGTGTTGAGATCTTACGTGCAGTTTTTAACAACTCTGACAAAACGTGTTCTTAAAAGTGAGATGGCTGGCGGGAAGCCCAGTTGCAGTTTGGGTGAGGGCTGTCCTCATGTTGATCAAATCAGGTCACCCAGACGGAAACCGAACTGCAGCAGTTTTGCAAATCAGTTGGGCTACTTGGCGGATATTAGATTTTGCGTAATTCTCTTTGCAACAAGTACCTTTGAATCTCCGCGGCAGATAATCTGCAGCACGCGATTACAAAGCGTGTGAAAGGCAAAATCGTCATGCGGTTTGGTTATGAGGTTCAAAAGATTGTCTCCAATGTTATAATGGAAAGTCATGTTGACATAAAACCAATCAGCATGTTTTGTACGGTTCCATTCCTGCATGTTCAACTGCACACGAACTAAGTCGAATCACGATGCAGGAACCATTAATTTATAGTACTAAGTTTATTGGCGACAAGGAAGGTATTGTTGCATTTACATTTTCATAGTACACAGTCTGCCTGGACACCGTAAACACCAATACGGTTATCATGTCAGGTGTCCTCGGTTTGTTGCAGATATAGGTTGTTACAGATATGCACAAGGACTGAAAGAGCTCTGCTGATAAATGTCGGGCTCTCCTACGCAGCAGCTTTCTGCGAACCAGTCCGGTAACGACTGTGTATACCGTACAATCTACCTCCGGTCAAAGTGAACGAGTAGCTTCTCGGCTAACAACAGCTTGTCTACTTCGAGCTGCCTTCTAAAGGCAACTCTTTTTGGCAAGTCCTTTACGATCTTGTGAATTGTGATATTACAGGTTTTGGTTTTGATCACATTGTTTTCGATCTTTGTCATTGTGCAGCTCTGTAATCTCTTGATTGGAGTTATTGCTAAGAGTGCGTATCTGCTATATCTCGAAATGGTCATCCGCGTGTTCTGGGCCAGCGTTACGTGCAGCAGAAAGGTAAGTCGATAGTGCCTTTACTAAGCTTTGTCGTGCGCATAACGGCTGCTGAGCGCGTAATTTTCGATGTTGAGTAGGCTCGACAGCTGTAATTTAGAATTAAACACTATAAACAAGGGTTGGGAGCGCAATGGCAGTTGAACTCATAAACGGCCAAAGCTTCGTGCAGAAGGTCAAACGTGGGTTTTAATCATTTTCACAAGCAAATATTTTCGTTGACACAATTTAGCTCAGCATGTCGATATTGCCCGAATGACCAGATTTTGATTTCTAAACGCAATTCAAATCCATTCACGGGCAATTTTGTCAAAAAAGTAGTGTTCAACCCAAATCTTGAAATACTGTAGGGCACCTAAGAAATAGGTCTTCTAGGATAACTAAAAAAAAATTGGTTTAAAGTCAAAATTATGATCGAAATGTAGGACCAACGTAAAAGCAGTCGGATTTTGTAACTGCACCTGTGTTTTTAACGTCACGCATTCGGCCAACAATTTGCTATTTAACCTGCTAGCCTAATCCACGACTTCATAGTCATTAAACCAAACAACTTTTAACCTGTCTTCCTGCACATGATTCATACTGTAACGTGTAAATCAACTGGCGAGATCAGCAAACAAAGCACAGCATATGAAAATCAATTATTTAAACACAAAAGTCACAAAATTATACGGAGCTCCAAATTCGCCGATTTTGATTGCGGAGAGCAAATAAATATTGCTATGTACGTTTGTTTGTTAGTGCTGTAGCTTACAACAGTTGAAGGAAACGCACTTACACAAAAGCTGTTTTTTTGACCAAAAAAGCCACCGTATTTTACCGATTGTAAGCTGAACGAAATGAAAGAAATTAATATAAGGGAAGCGTGCTTGTGAGAGGAGACATTTTGAATGTTTAAATTTCAGAATGTGGTACCGCATACAATTTAGGCCAAACTTCAGCCAAATTTTCAAAAATGCCCACAAAAATGTCAAACAAAATCATTGCGGCCAAATTACTTCATAAAACGGTCAAATGTTGGCCGAAAAAGGACAAATTCCCAACCCTGCTTTCACCTGTGTTATAAGTGGTAGGTTACCAACTTGCCAGATATGAACGGACTGCAAAATGTAAACTTTAAACAAGCCCCTATTAGACCATGAACTTTCTTAAAGTGATAATTGCATATGTTTGGTATTTAATACCAATTGCGATCGAAGAGTAGACCTGACAGAATATCAAAGGAATATGCTAAAGTGGTAGTTGTCTGACCAACTAATGAAATGAGATGAATGTTTCAATATGATGTATAACTCTAGCAACCTGCAGCCTGAGTTTTAAATGCCTGAATATCCTGAGTATCACGCCTAACATACAAAGGTATTGCAACTGAAAAGCACGAGACTTCGATGAGGGAGATTTTGGGGCACATATTTTATACATTCGTGCCTGTCGGACGAATTGATAGATTTATTTGGTTAGAATTGAACCGTTTAGCAGCCACAGCGTTTTCAGTGGCCTGCGGAAGCATTCAGGAAAAATTTCCAAATTTGGAATTTCCTCCAAATTCTCAATGTAGGTGCTGAGGTTAACTTCAACCGATACTTGGATTCTATTTCTATTTGAAGGCACGGCCCTCTGCTGAACGCGGCCTTCTCAAAGTGGCCCCGAGTCAGATTAATTGCCCACCCCTGGTTTAGATCATTCACCTTATAGTAGCTACTCAGAGTAAACAGAATGACATTTTATGAAAGTAAATATTCTTTAAATAAACAGAGTACTTAAAAGCCTTAACTCATGCATCTAGCGACAATAAGAAAATGCTTAGTTGTAAAACAATTTTAGCTTGCTTTTTTGCCATTGTTGACCGCCAAACTTCACGTTATGTCATGGAGTTGGGAATCAGAGTCGGAAATTAGGAAAGGTCGGAGTCGGAAGCTTTTGGAAGCTAGGCTTCGGAGTTGGGGTGGAACATTTTACCTGCGACTCCGCAACCCTGGTTAAAAGTTTTGGGCCCAGTTTCAAAAACTCTCGGTTCGGTTTTGCATCGAAGAGGTCTAGAAGGTATGTTTCCATGATTATATTTAGATTTGAAAACATCAAGCAGATAAGTGCACCCACAAGATATATCTCTTCAACACTGATTTCAAAAATCCTATCGTCAAATGTTCCGCAGTCTCTTAACTCTGTTACACTAATTCATGGTTCATTGTTACAGCAAGTTTTGAAGAAGTGTATAAGCATGTAAACTAGTGGTTGCAAAAGTGAAAATTGTTATTGTTTTAAATGTTGCGCTAATTTGTACGATTTCATATAGGCTTTTTCAGGGGTGCTAAAGTGCGTCGCGCACTCGCGCCGCGCGACCAAAACTAGAGTGCGCGAACGGCATTTGCAGCGACGTAGCAGTGCCTAGTTCATAATTTTAAGTGTAATATTATGGCAAAGCTTATATGTGGGACTACTAACAATTACTGAGCGCTACTAAACTTCACAGAAAATTTTTCACCCCTGGGCTATTTTAAGAAAGTGTTTCGTCACAGTTTTTGATAAGTCAGTTTAAACTTGGTTTCCTATTTTCCGGATTCTTGCGAGTTATCTAGCTTACTTAAAGGTAGCGGTAGATGCACAGTTTTAAATCATACCCAATATTTTCCAAGAAAAGAGCCTTGACGCATTGATTGAAATTTTCTGTAAGTTGAATAAGTCTGTAAAACTGGTTAATGGCTTTCATCACAGTGGGAGAGATTTTGAGGTCAAAGAGCTTGAAGTTTCCACACTGGTCATTTCATGTAGTGTACGTTGTGTAAGGTCTTGTCAGGCTATTATATGCAGATATCTTGCTTTCTTGCTCTACATTAATTATTTACATATGCTGTGCTCGCCAACTGCTGGCAAACGCGGCCTGGCTGTAAATTTCCTCGACAGTTTTTTTTCGAGGCATGTATTATTTAGAGTTTTAGAATTCAAGTTCATACGACACAGCCTAGTAGGAACAAGTTGCCTGTCGTTTTTTATCTCTAAAACAATGTGTGTTACCACTGCCCTTGCTGTGCCTTTTTGCTGGTGAATTTCATCAACTTGCAATTTGAAAAAGAAATACCAAAGCAACATTACCAACTCGAGAAGTGTGGACATGCTCTTACAATATGCTAACGCCCAAAACAGTAATAACCGTGTTGAAACCGCAGGTATTTTGCTGCGGATGTTGGTAGCTTTCTGTCGGTTTACTTGCTATGTCGTGATAGAAACACAGTCAAGTGACTACATTAGTTTCACTGGGTAGGTTGACGTCATATAGCTTGTCATTGCCTACTGCCCAGCATGAGCTGAAAAAAATTCGTGGCAATCAAGGTGAAGTTCATCTGCATTTGGAATATATGCTCAAGCATTGCGTTTAATCTGGACGTCTTGGAGAAATATTGCGATGAAATTGTTGACAGAGTGCAAAAGTGTTATGCATCATCTCTTGACTTGATCATGCGGTAGTAGATAGCCTGACAATTCTTGTCTGTCAATGGCAGTTTTCATTTTTGTTAGATGTAGATTTTGAAAGACAAATGTTATAGTTTCCTCAATCAGGAGTTTCAACGTCAGTTTTAGCGTATGCTCCAAACAAAATCCAGTTCTTCTAAAGTCCATTTTTTTCGATCCAGGTTGTTACCTTATGTTGCAATCACTGGGAATTGAAAATACACATTGTGAGAATTGTGCAAACATAAGAACATAAGCGTTTATCAAATAGTTTCCTTAGCTAAGGGCCGTTCAACTCAATAGGTTTGAAAAGCACGTTAAAGCCTGGTTCACACGTGATGCGACAGAAGCGGCGCGGCACTTGCGACAATTGCGTCTCGACCGTTTGAGTATTCACACGTAAGGCGGCTGCAAAGGCACGAATCACTGGTTGCGATGACAAAACTGTTCTCAGCAGAGCGTTTGAAATCCCCGCTAAACAGCAAAATGGGCTTCTCCATCTTCTTCTGCGTGTGTCATCTGCAATTCTTCAAATAGTTTTTGTTAAACATGATGACAAACACAGTTACACCACAGTTAAAAGACGAATTCAGCATTTCAGCTGTTTGCAGCAAATGCAAAGGTATAGGGACAGTTTGAATGCACACAATATTTCCAAGTTTGATTTACAATAAATGCTACTGCTGAAGCTAATAGCAGATTCAGCAAAGCACATACTAAGAATCAAAGTTAGAAAGTCAAACTCAGTGAAGTGTTACATAAACATTGCCTACTGATCACAAAGTTTGAAGTGCAGTAAGCCTCTCTCTAGAAACATTCAAGACAGGAAGTTTAAAATTGAGAACTGCTTTCCATATGATTAAGCACTTAATTTAAGGTTGGTTGAAATCTGAGAAAATGGGTAGGCAATGTGCCATATGATGGATGATTAACTTGGGCGATTATTAAAAATATGAGCCAAAGTGAATGTAACAGCAGTAACAGCAAAGGCATTTGCCTAGGGTTTAGGCCAGTGATTCTTGGCCAGGGGTTGATTTCATCTTCCAAGGGTGTAAATTTACTGAACCATGTATTGCAGCTAATGTAAATTTGTATAAATAATTCTAAAAATTTTTTATAAAGTTCTCTCCACACACTCTCTTTCACTTTGTCATTTTTGTAATTTGGTAGCCTGCAATCATAAATCACTGGTCAAAATTGCAGACTAACAAGTTGTTCATTAAAATACGACAGCTGAGATATAAGCTGAAAAATACAACAGCCAGAAGGCATCAAGATGATGATCATCACACTGTATCCTAGCAGGCTAGTTGTTATTCAACACAGAACATATCACTAGAGTTATTAGTAGCATTTGGTGACAAATAAACTGAAAAACCAAGTCAAGTTATCTGATCCGCCATCATAGTGCGCTCACTGCCAATCCTAATACATCGATCGACCCAGGAGTCAAGGACCAACACGAAGCGGCAGATGCGGCAAAGTTGAACCAATTTCTACTCTGCCGCAAGCCGCATCAGTCGCTCGATTTGCGGATGTGACGTCAAAAATTTGCTGCGGCAGACCGAAAATCGCAACCATCGCACTCCGTGTGAACTAGGCTAACGGTTTGACGCGATTGGCTTGGTTTGGATATGATAAGTGTGCTTATCACCGACTCATTGTTTATGCCTTACGCTTCGATTTTCGTTGTGTGCACCTCACAATCGTGCTTCAAAAGCTTTGTACAGTAGCTTCGCTTCGGCTCATAACCATTTTGACTTGATACATGCCATACATACGCAGTAATGTAAAAGTACAAGGAAATGTTGTGTATAGAACATTTTTAACTCCTAACAACTTAGCATAGAAACCTCAGGATCAGACAGGGCACTGAAGTAGCCTAATTTTGACGCGGTATTGAGATCAGCGTGAGTTTGACACGCCTCGACAACATTCTTCAAACCTGAGTAAACAGCTTTCATTAAAATGTTTGTTACCCCGATAAATGATCACTTGCAACAGGGGCGGGGAACCTGCCGCCCAATGGCCAAATGCAGCCCGCTTGAACATCTTATATGGTCCGCAGCAGAACTTTCCTTACCAAATTTAGAGTACAAAGTCGCGTTAAAACGAAGCTCCATGATAAGCAGGATGTGTGCAAAGAAGCTTCCATCCTTCATAGTAAGATAAAGGTAGAATTTTAGTATTAAATCAATGTTATTTGCGCCCTCCCAGCGATATTCCACAATTTATGCGGCACGGAATAGTAAATAGGTTCCCCACCCCGGACTTACATTATCGCAAACCCCAATATTTCCAACAGAACGAAATAATTTCTCAGGGGCCGAATAAAGGACAAATTAGGACGCAAGAAAATCTTCGTTGGCCGTTCTGTTGGCCCGCGAATCCGCAAGCATTTTAAGTTTGCCCACGAATGCGCTTTCATGGTTTTGCAGTTGTGTCTCGCGTCAAGTTTTTGCCAACGGAACTGTAGGGGTGGCGGAACGAATTTTATAGTGGGGGTCCGGTCTAAGCGTACAACCTACATCATGTTTGATTTATTGCGTGATGTTATCGGTGATCATTCAGCACAATTTTTGAAAATATTATAATGCGCTAACGCACCTATATTCACTGCGGTTTAATAGCAGATGTTTTCACATTTTTCAATGTGACAAGCTCTAAAAGAAGATTCTGCATGAATAATAAATATCAATATGCGTAGGAGATTAGTTCCATTTTTCAAGTAATGTCAGAAACGTACAAAACCACATAGTGTAGGCTGGATCCAGAGCAGGCTGTAGAGACAATCATATAGGGGGGCACCGAAAAGGTCTTCACTTGTATGCACCAAATTCCATATGACAATCATGTTGGATAAATCCTATCTTAAAGATTTCAGCTCGCACCGCAGACAAAGTACAAGGTGTCCATAAAGTCCTGCACACATTAAAAATTTTTATATCGCAAAAACCACATAAGGTAGAAACTTTACATTTTCGACAGTGAATTATACTAC
>JGI24021J15306_10013439_pt1 | contig 10166 bp, 5 predicted proteins | sample Ectturendosymbi1_FD_15306 | JGI IMG/M metagenome (IMG submission 15306) | reverse complement strand
TTCTAAACTTATTCTTCCAACACGATCATCCTAATAGTTAAGATCTGTTCTTCTCTAGCATAGATGTGTGCATTTGTGTTGGCCACAATGGCAATCAGTCTGGAATAGGAGTAAAGTATTGGGTTACGATCCAAAGTATTACATTGCCGCGAATAGGTCAAGTCTCAGGTAATTAGAGGGAAAGGAGGCAGTTTAATACATAGCATATAGCTTAACCTTCCACATTGGCAATCTTCACTGCAACGTGTTGTACTTATAATACTACAACTTACTTACACGCTTACAGCTTCTAAAGTCCCATTATGAAAACCAAAAATCCACTCCAGTTTAGACAGTTAAATATGCATTGAACACAGCATGCTAAGAAAAAATAGCAATATGAAACTGATACATGCAAATGCTGCAGTCCGTATGATCAACTACTAAGGAATGTGTACAAATGCACATTTCCAATGACAAATGATTTATAACCTCAACAAGAACATTTTATAAAAATGGTAGTGCTTCACTGCACTGCATTAGCACAAGTGAATTATGCAGTACTCCATGAAAACTTCATTTCACAGCATTAAATTGAAGCAATAAATTTTGGCAGGATGCAACATATCCAATTAATTGCATGAAACAAACGGAAATAGGAAAACTTAAACAGTACAAAATCACAGCTACATTACCACCGCGCAACATATTACAGCTGCAGTTACGCAGTTAATTTTATTCATGAATACTTCATGGAAACAGATTTGCACTTGCAAGTCTCACAACATCAAGCAAGTTTGAAACAAGAAAACTTCACACTACCATATCACAGTGACACTACCGCAAACATTTTGCAGCTACAGCTACATTTTATTTGTACACTACAGCATCAACAATGTGAGGTTTACAAAAATTAGGGTTAGTTGGAATGGTGAGTTACCACTACATCAGGGGTTTACAACGTTTTGCTATTGCCGGGCGAATTACTTTTATTTATATGAAGTGCGGCCGCCAATGAGTTCGAGTTACTGTATATATATGAGGTACGTTTAATTAGAGAATAGGTTACTGCCAAGTGCGAACCAACACAGAACACATTCAAACATAAATTGCGTATTTATTCATATTCCTAATTTCAAAATGTTACTAACTCTACCCAAATTTGAATGAAGTTGTTTCAGTTGGCTAAATTTTGATTTGGGTTGTTGTAATTTGCTCAAATATTTATAATATATGCAAATTTGAATGACACTCTTCCAATTCGACCAGATATTTCGATGTTCCACTTGGCCCGAATTTGAATGGAGCTATTGTTGTTTGGCCAGAGTTGATTTAGTCTGTTGGAATTTACCCAAATTTTTCCAATTTATGGAAGCATCTTTAACTTCACCCAAATTTGAATAAAGTATTCCCAATTTGCTCAAATTTTTTCAAGGTGGTTAAAATATACGCACATTATTTTGATTTTATCCAAATTTGAATAAAACTCTTATAATTCACCCAGACATTTCTGAAAGTACTAAAATTTTAAGGGAGCTTTTCTATTTAGCCCATCTTTGAACAAGACTCTTTGAAGTTGCCCACAGTTGAATGAAGCTGTTGCAAAATTTGATTTGACTGATGGACTTCACCCAAGTGTTTTCAATTAATCTAAATGTTTTAGTTTTCACCCAAGTTTCATTGAAGCTTTTCTCATTTTCCCAGATTTAATTGAGGCTGTTGGACCTTACCCAAATGCTCCTATTTTACTCAAATGTTTCCAATTGTACCCAAAACGTTATTAAAGTTTTTTTTTTTGGCCCAAATTTGATGAAGGCTGCTGGAATTACCACATGATTTTCCAGTTCACTCAAGGGCAGTATTTGTTTTGCCATCAGGGGCAAAAAACAATGGCAAAATAATCTCAGACTATTTTACCGTTTTGGCCATTAATTTGCCGTTGATTTGGTTATTATTTTGCCTCAGTTTGGAATATAGACACTAGCTCATTACATGTGAATGTAGCTGTATATTTTGCCCAAATTTTGAAAATATTTGCCCGAATAATGGCCAATTTTTCGGCGTTGGGGATGCGACCGCATGTCTTGGAGGATCCCTATGCTATAATCATGGGTGTAGTGGGCGGGAACTCGTGGGAACGGCGTTCCCACACCTTTTTCAAGTTTTGCTTTAAAATAAGTTTGAAGCTGTTTTAAATTGGCTAGTTTTTTTGGCTGCGTACCTACACACCTTTTTTGTTAGCACTACACACCCCTGGCTATAATCATGGGTCGATTCTAACAAATACTCGTCCATTAGGTGGTGTAGATTGCACCTAATGACACCAGCTGTACTCAAACTGCTTTAAAGTATACAGTGGATAATAGAGTACATAGTCTAAAAATGAAATGGACATCAACCTCAACAAAAACACAGACCTGCAGAAAGATTATAGCAATAGCAAAAACCAAACCCTATCGCACAAAAAACAGCTGCCCGTCAACTAACGTGTCGACCAACTCGACGTTACTTTCTCCTCAAAGAACTAAATCAGTCTTCGCAACTGGCTCAGCAACAAGACATGTCCGCACACCCGACCTCCGCGGCGAAAAGCAACTCGTCCCACGTTCTGAAACAACGCAAGGACGGCCATCGCCAGAAACGAAACGTGCGCGATCAGCAGCTGCGTTCGCTGCTGGTGGATGCCAGCAATTAGTACAATCACGCCTTTAGCTCAGACAATAGCAGACATTTACGGGTAGAACACTCACAGGCAGGAAGCGCGTGAGCGCTGCTCGCGCAAGTGAATCGCGTGCATGGAAATAGTACCAGCGGCCGAGCAACGCTATCCATAATTTAATCTGAGAGCCTAAGCTGTTTGCAAAATCGATTGCAGTTGCAAGTGAAACGTTCCAGGTCTCTTAAATTTACATGCATTTGTTCAGAGATGGTTTCCTTGTTAATGGCGTTTGTATAGCCTTCTGCCAACCATTTAAATATTAGAATTTCTTTTCAGAAGTTTTAAATTAGTTTTAAATTTCCTCGTTTTCAAAACGATGCCCAGATCAAAGTGCTCACCGAAAATGTTTTTCTTTTGGACACAACGACCGAGAAACAACTTAATGCAATAACTGACCAAAACAAGTCCAAGCTCTGAGCACAGCTCTTTTCGAACAGGATACGCAAATGTCAGCAAGGGAAGGAAGAACGAAAAACTGACAACACTGAAAAGTTATGAGCAACAGAAGCTGTGCCAAGAGTTTATAAAAGGTAAGGAAGGATGTTCAATGAGAACTGTGAATGAACAAAATTTACTTGGGGAGGCACCGAACGACAAAATTCGAAATTTGGTCTGCGTCTAACAGTTGGCTATAAATGAGTTTATTAAACTATGCAAAGCAGATGTTAACATTATAACTAAACACCCCACCCCGCTAGCACAAGTGGACGTGTAGATTTGAGGATTGGTTACTGCAGAGCTGTCACTAATTTTTCCACACAGACTTCAATCGACGTTTTCTCTGTTTTTTCGAATCAAATAGCTTTTCGAGTAAGTTGTTCCTTACCTATATCGGGCATGTCATAAATAAAAGCCGCATCTTACTCTTCAAGACGTTCAAAAAATCCTGACGAAATGGTTTGGTTCTAGTCATTCTACACGAGGTCAGCACGAGAGGTCATCCTCTTGCTAATACGGTCTTGTTACTTGCGATTGTAGTTGTACCCCATTCTTAATCTTCATATCTTCCTAACACTCTTCTATTTAATTATAGTCTGGCTTGAGATATACATTTTCCTGTTTGATGATCAGTAGCCTACTGTGAAAATTCTGACTTATCCTCTGCATGGACTGCCTTGACTTCTTCAACACATGATTTTCAGACCGAGCGTTACATTTTTGTAATTCCTCCTTCCTAGCAAAGGTTTTGGGCAATCGCTTTGTACATTGTGCTTTCCAGAAGACACTTTTACAAATGTTATTTTTCCTGAAAAGCTACGATTCCATCATACGTTTTTTCGCTTACACACTATAGGGGCCTTGAACACAGCAAAGACTTTAATTTTTAACTTTTTGAGCTGTGTCTCAAAATATTATTTTATAATATGAAAAAAACGTCAACTGCCCTGTATTGGTCAAATATTTTGCTTTATATCTTAAAGATTAAAGTTTATTTATAGGAGAGAGCATTTGGGAAGATGCATGGGATACATGTGCCACGACACAGACGATTATAAAAATTATTAACCTCCTTAGGGCAGTCGTCAGGGTTTTGGCATTTTCTTGCCTTTTTTCAGTCTCCTAATCGGTTTTGCAATATGCGCAGGCTGTCAATGCTTTACATTGTTGGTACAAACTTGTGAAATTGAATCGATTTCTATATTTATAGTTGTTACAGAAACGTTTTTATTCAAGCAGACTACTTGAGAACTGTCACGTGTTCTTGTTAGACTAGTTACATACAAACCTTTCAAAAAATATTGGAAACTCTACGTGCAACCGTATTAGCAAATCTGCTGTTCTTCGTTCTTTTACGAGCACTTAGATAATCTAGTATATGACGTCATATAGCATTTTGTGGCACGGTAGGTTTCGTTCCACCTCTGGATCTACTTCTGATTCTCTTTTAAAGGAGTGTGACAACTGTCATTTTGCGAAGTAGAAATAGAAGCCACAATGCCAAAAGTAAAATTGTCCAGTGCTACAAAGATCAAAGCGATTAGAAACGATTTTGAGGAGTTTATAGCTACATCTAATAAAGAACTCTACTGCCAAGTGTGCTGTTGCATTGTTAAGCACGAGAAGCGCTTTTTGTTGAACATCATGTAGCAACAGGGAAGCACCAGAAAGGTATTGAAAAAAGAAATATTTTTGTTTGGTCATATAAAGTCATGCTTTCTCTAAAATATAGTTATATTTTCACGATTTTAGGTCATTAAAAATGGCCCTAGCAAATACTGATAATGGCTAGTTGTTTTGGTGCGTTCCCACACTTCTTTTTTTGCGTTCCCACTCTTGTTTTACTTGAAAATGGCTAGTTTTTGGGTTCGTTCCCACACTTCTGTTTACATTTTTAGCACTATACCCCTGGGCAAAGCTAATGTTAAAGAGGCGTGTGTAATGTTGTCGGCGATTGAAAGAGCGATTTGCAGATGAATGCTTGGGTGGAAACCGCTAGATGCTGCTGTTGATCTGCTAAGGAGTTGGTATATCATGAGTGGGCATCACGCAAGTAAAGCATTCCGGTTTAGCTATAGCGTCATATATTTCAAGATTGTAATGTTAATTTTGACCATTCAGCGCAATGTATTTTTATTATTTGAACAATGCAATATTTGAAACCCCATACTTTGCATGAAAATTCTCGGGCGGGTATTCTGAACCACACTGAAATTAATTTTTAACCTTTCGACAGAAAATTAGTTGAAAATTAAGAAAACCGCGCATGTTGCATGAAGTATAAGGCTGACAGGTTATGCAAGGTTTGCAAGCCAATTAAAATCTTTTATCTATCAACATTATAATATTTAACTTGGGAATTTATAAACTTACTTGCGACGATTCGTTTTATGAATAGATGGTGATATCTGAGACTAAATTATTTTTTAAAATAGCAGTAAACTTTGTATGCCTACTGGAAATACAAAAGATTTAAATATGTTCAAAACGCGAGTAATGTGAGGATATAATTTTTCGAACATGATTCAGGTATGAAATCATAAAAATGGTACGTTTCAGTATTAAGTAACAATGCACCAGATTTTGATATGAAAATGACGTTGTAAACTTTTACATTACATGTGTACTGAAGATGCAAATATGTGCTACTTAAATCATCTTTCAGAAAAAGAAAAGGACATTATATGTACAGTAGATCGTTGCTACATCTTGTTTCGTGCCATTGCGGTCTTGCATTGGTGCAAATTGCTTTTTCCAATATGTTTGTAACCTTTCAACATTACGACAGATGCTGAACATTCCACAATGAAAGATCAGTGCTTTGAAACTAGTCACAAAAATGTTTTGAAGTGTTGTTTGAAAGAGAAAGGTGAACGAATGAGACGCAGACGTCGTCAGAGTGTCCCCCAAATTTTATTGTGCGCAGAAAATTTTGTTTTAAGCATAAAACAAAAATCTTTCCCCCCTAAAATTGTGTTTCCCTCCAAACCTTGAAACCTGGCTACGGGCGTGTGCTTCGTACTTTTAAGAAGAATCAGAAAATGAAAACAAACATTAAACCTACGGATTTTTGTTCCATCTTGAAAGCTCGCTGTTGATCAGGCTGCAGAAACTAGTGGTTTCCAAGCGGGGATTACCGAACTCCTGAGGGTCCGAAACAAGATTTTCGGGGGTCTGAAATGCGATTTTCGAGGTTGAGAGTTTGTATGTTTTTGGGTGTAAGAACAGAGATTTATGTAAAATTGCTAATGCTACTACTCAAAAAACATTATCTAGCCTAATTATTCCGGCTAACGTTACTAATTTAAATGTTTGGATTGCTAAATGGGTGCATTGCTGTTTCTGCTTCACACTGCGGTTACCACGTTGACAACAGCCCGTGATGCGATTGTAGCAAGTGTATTTTGACGTTTAAATATTTGTGGTGCATTTGAGATTGTTGTTTGATTCCATAGAACTCGAAAGTATCTGGTGATCAACCATGCAAAGTTACCAGAAATTGTGTACTAAAGTCCTGTCTATGCTAGTGCCCTTTGCAACAACATATTTGTGCGAATCTGGATTTTACTCTCTACTTCATTAAGAAAACAAGTATCGGAATTGTTTCAACCCTTCAAATGATTGCGCGTGGCTCTGAGTAATTGTGTGCCAGGGTATAAGCGGATAATTTCAGATCAGCAGCAGCGAATAAGTCAATAACTTGTTTCTAATGAGCAGTAAAGCTTTTAAACAGTACGACTTAGTGTTTTCCGTTGTTATGTCAGTATAGGCCTATATATTACGAGCAGTGATTTAAACAATGAAGATGCTGCAAAATCGGACTGTTTATGTGATTTATACGTTGTTTTTAATACGAATGTTGCGAACGTCACTATTTGTATGAAAGGCATGCCAACTTGAAAAGTGGTTGGAAACCACTAGACCAGTGATTCTTAACCCGGGGTGCCCCACGGGTGAATTTGATCTTTCGAGGGCAGGGGTGGCCAACAAGTCGATCGCGATCGACCGGTCGATCGCCGAGTGTCAGTTGGTCGATCGCGTCTGGTTTTACATTCAAGTGACAAGATACCTAAAAAGAACACTTTTCAACCAATATTCCAGAAATAAAGTAGGCTCCATCAAAATTATCGATCAATTGGTTGGTCACGTATATTCTTTGGTGCCTCTTGCAATGGCTGACTATAGGCTAGCAAGGCAGATGCCGCGACAGATGTTGTGATATGTTTTCCTATTACTCCGTAACAATCATGATTTAGGCGTAACAGACGCTTTTGCCTTCTATCTGTGCATCATTTACTAAATGATGGTACACCGTGTTTGCACGTGCAATACTCAACTTGGGCATTTTTTATTTGTGGCTTTATTGCCTACGCAAGAACGCGTCTGTGCTTGTGGTTACATCGAAAGCGGGAAAGGTAATCACATTTAATCTTAACAGTTTTCTCCAAGTCAGTCGTGCTGACTTTCGTGACAGCAATTCGGTTGTCAGTTCGCTTTGATTGACGTAACTTTGCACTTGCGCTCGCATCTCCATTGCAGAGTTTCTTTTACAACTTTCGGCTTATTGCACTGTCTAATGTCCACCACAGCAGCATGTTTTTTCCGTCTTTTTTCATATTCATATAGGCCATTTTGGTAAAAATCTTCATTAAAAAGGTTGTAGCACGGTTGACTGGTCGTGATGACGTCATAACAGTGGGGCCCCGCACCTACGTCTTGCATTGGGCCCCGCATCTGCTACGGCCGGCCCTGTGCCTATCGGTCAATCGCGAGTTAGCAAGAAATTTTCTAGTCGATCTCAGTCGAAGACAAGTTGGCCACCCCTGTTCTAGGGGGTAAATTTACTGAATCATAAATTAGAGCAAAGGTATATTTTCAAAAATTGTTACAAAAAGTAATATCTTGGATTATTAGGCTAGTTATTTACAGTACAAAACACTACATTACATCCGACAGTGTTTTGTTCGAAGGTTGATGAGAGGCTTAATGTCAGGTATCATAGAGCATTGTTACGAAATAGGTTTACGGTATGTCAAACAAACTCAAGATGTTGCACCTTGGATTATGATTCAGGGTTATTCTTAGTTTAGTGATAAGTTTTCTCTTTTTAGTTAATCTTTACACATGTAGGCTATACCAGATTCATTTTAGCAGCACATGCCCGCAACACTGTTTTTGTTCACGACTTCATTTGGAGTTTGTACGTAAAAGGAGATTGCAGCTGTTTCAGCATTAAAAAATCATCTGTTGTGCAATAAATTTCACTGCTTTCCAGAGGTGAAAGTAAGCCGGAACGCCGTTCCGGTAAAAGAATTATTGCTGGTACGGCGTTCCGGTTAGAATTTCTAGTTGGTTGGTATTATGACGTTGACACAACAATGGCGGTACCTGAACTTTACTAGAAACAGCTTTTACATCTAATTTCCTGAGAAAGGTATCATAAGAGTTCAAGGCAAATCATTTCTAGCCGTCTCTGCTTTCGTTTCAAAGGAACTTGTTCACTCCCAAGCCGAGCACTTTTAAATACCCGTGAATAACCTAAATAACGTAAATTTTAATTATTTGAAAATTCCTAAAAAGCATTGCGGCCCGCACAAAACGCCATCGCGAGCCACATGCGGCCCGCGTCTTTGAGCCCCTGATCTAAACCTTTCGATAAGCTCAAGAACAAAATGTAAGTTGCCCTCGATTGTCCTTGATTGTAAGCGGGGGTTTACAATCGAATAAGCACAGTTTACACTTTTCCAGGTTTATTGCTGAATCTTAGCTGTGCAACATGCTCAGAAAGCGTTCTACTTCTGCCAAAAATTTATAATAATTTTTGGTGGTACTGCGCAGTGGCGCACCTGAGAGGGAATATTGTTCACCGCTGCCTCTTTCATAAGTTTCATTGTGACTGTCTTTGTTCGGATATCGAGGGAGTTCATAATAAAGTAATATGTTTATGAATTGAAACAACTTACTCAGTGAATGTAGCGAGTGCGTGTAGACTCAGTGTCGGATTTACCTATAGGCTATAGCAGGGGTCGGGAACCTTTTTGGCTTTACGGAGCCATGAAACCTGCATATTTTTAATTGTATTTCTGTGAGAGCCATATAATATATTTCAACACTTAATGCAACTAACTTACTAACTACCGTGTGCATTTTTAAGCAAAATCAACAATTTTAAACAATGGTAAATGTCTCAATTTCCTGTTTAATATCATGCATCTTACTGTTAATGCGACTTCTGGTGCTGCATGGTGTTGCTGATGGCTTTGTAATCTGGAAGATAGAAAATTACAGAAAAAGTTTCATTCGCAACAATCGTGTTAAGAAAATATCAAGCGAGTCAGATGCCCTCATCAAAAGAGCCACATCTGGCTCGCGGGCCATAGGTTACCGACCCCTGGATTATAGCATAGGGCCTTAAGATCCAAGGGGGCCTTCAAAAAACTGTGGTACGCTGGTACGCGTAGAGTCAATGGCCGGTATATAATCATTTAGATTAAACTTCGTCAAAAATGTATGTCTTAACTCTTAATCATTATTCACGAAATTTAGTTTTATTCAACTTTCGTGGTGATAACGCCAGAGTCTTCCAACGAGTTTCAAATGAATCTCAGTATAACGGTTGGTCAAGCCGCATGCCAACTATTTTGTCGACATACTCAAAGCACGCTGGCTGTTGGCTGAGTCGTAACAGAAGGTTAAGTGTGACTCTATCAAAAGAACTTGTGGCTGTTCATGTTTGAAATGCACCTGATCAGTGGCATAACTGACGAACCGCCCCCCCGCCAAGCTAAATGCAAAAACCGAGCCCCTACGTAGCTTGTATTTTGGTATTTACTATTNTTTTGGTTTCAGTAGATTGTTGTTTTTTTTGCGATTTTCGGAGTGTTTTCTGGTGATTTCGGGTTTTTGTATAGCNGTTCAATACCGGGTTTGCTATTGTTTCTCAANTATTTTGAGTGTTAGCCAGTCGGCTCCCTTCAGCTAAGTTTCCCCCTAGCTCATACCTCTAGTTACGTCACTGCACCTGATCAAA
>JGI24021J15306_10013438_pt1 | contig 10167 bp, 5 predicted proteins | sample Ectturendosymbi1_FD_15306 | JGI IMG/M metagenome (IMG submission 15306) | reverse complement strand
TGCCATGATGGATTTGGATGATACTTCGATTGCTCAAATGCTGACCAAACCTCTGGTCCTGCAGCACCCGTGTCACAACCAAGCTGTGGAAAGACACGTTGAACTGGTAACTGAGGCTGCTTCGGTTGTGACTGGATATGAAAAGTGAGATGGCATGATCCGCCAAAACATTCAATCCAGGCTGCTGATGAGCAAATTTGACTCAAAACAACAATTTGTTTGAAACCAACATTTTAGATACAGGACCAGTAGTTATGGTAGCACAAACAAACACTGCAAAATGTCTTGTACGGTTTGACTGTGTGTGAAAGACAATTTTATATGTACTTTGATTTGCCTGCAATTATGCTGAACTTGACTAATATTGCAATCTCAATCTGTTAACTGCTAACTTATGCATGAGAGACTGAAAGAACCACATTTATCCCAAATGCATATAAATTCTCCTCAGATAATGCAATTAGGTTCGACATGTTGAAAATCTGACTAAATACAAGCAATATAAAACAGATGTGCAAGAACATGGTTAAAAATCAATTTTTTTCAAAAACTACAAATACCGTTAGATTTATGAAAAAAATGCTATCAAGAAGCACATATAATTTTGGTACTTTTGAGGGTTTTGAGACCAAAATGAGCTTTGTAGCCTAAGTGTGTCAAAAGTTATGTCAATTTTATTAAATTTGACCTTTTCATGACCTTTGTCATGTGGTTGCACGGCTGTTGTTATGGGCAACCATCCAAAATCGGTTTAAAATATGTTTTTAGCTGATTTGCCAGGATTTAAGAACCCCTTTTTTTTAATTTTAAAAACAAGTTTTTTTGGCCCACCCCATTGCAGAACAAGGTCTGATACACAAAATATTAGAGGTTGTATTCATGCGTGTAGCTAGGGGAGACCTATTGGGCCATGGCACTCCAAATTTTTAGAACATAGGTTGAGAGGTGGTATCCCAAACAAAACAATTTTATTCGCCTAAAATCAAACATTTTGGCCTTACCAAATTTTTGGGCTGGCTACACTACTGGTTTTATTGAAGGACTTTGAGAGCTGCACAAAAGGTGCTTGGGAGCTACATGCAGCTCTCAGAAAAGTGGTAAGGAGAACCACAGATAAACGGCATGGAATTTGCTAGTGGTGCAGCATTTGAAGTGATTATGGCATCGAGTTTCGTGTTTCAAACTTTGATTATTGCGGCCTGTTCGGTGGAGGAGAAATCAGTGTTTAACCGATCTGACCTGTAGAACAATATTCAGACGGTGTTCAAAGTTTCTTGTTGAGTGAACATTCTATGCATGCATTTTTTTGGGCGCAAGTGCGCAGTTACCGGAGTGAGCTTGTCAGTGGACGCCGGTTTGGGCGCAAGTTGAGCATTTATGAATGGCACTACATTCCAGAATGGCATTCAGAATGCACTACCATTCCGACTGGTAACCGACGTAAGGCAACCACTACCCAAACCAGTCATATAGACAAGTATTAACAATCTGAATGTATTCAAAGGTTTCCAGTTGATGCTACCACCACCATCCACTCTGCTGTCTAACGCAGTGAAGTTCATTCGCATACACGCACATAGTTTTAGAACTGTGGTTCTCAAAGTAGGCGGAATCGCCCCTTGTGGGCGAGTTTAAGGGGCAAACAGACAATAGGGGAGCAAAGTAACACCAATGCTCTCAAAGCAAAGAAACCGCTTGTTGATTCAGAAGCGAGGTGATCTAAGGCTGTACCTCACTAAAATGTATCCCAATATATTGAAGCTTTGTGAAGGCCACCAAGCACATCCATCACATTGAACTGGGGATTATGGTATTTATCAATTTCTTTAAATAAAAGTCTTTAAAAATACTACCTGGTGTTTGCTGCATCAGGCTTAGGGGCCAATGACGATGTTTCCAGAGTGAAAAGGGGTTGATTGAACAAAAAAGTTTGAGAAACACTGTTCTAGGATGTGTTGGCCTCAGTGCCCTCGACTACATGTGTCATCATAGCAGCAATATTATAACTAACAGCTTTCCGCCGCTATTACAAGCCTACGACACGCGACCAGGGTTGCCAATCTGTCTTCACCAAAAAAAACTAGATATTGTCTCAAAAAAAGCCAAAATAAACCAGAGAGCAGTCCTAAAACACATTGGTTATGCATGTGAAAACATGCATAACCAAACAAAAATAGATATTAAAACTTGTCAGAAACATCAATATAATGCAATTCCAATTTTTAGAAGCATTTTCTTGCCCTGTAAATACACTGCTGTACATTTGTTTCAACAGATCTCTTTGAAGACGCTGCCGTGGCAGGTTATGTAAAGATTTCTTCAAGCCATTTGTGTCAGCAAAGGCAACTGTTCATTCAATGTTTTTAATTTTCCAGGCATATCATCTAACTTACACATTAAAGCGAATACAACCTGGGTTTGTTTTCTCGGTCATAGACCAAATGTTTGTTAAATGACTGAAAAAACTTAAGTCAATTCAGTAATAATGTTGGAAAAGGTAGGCTAGCGAATGTTGTTATGACAAGTTAGCACACAATGTCTGTGCATGCACAATAGTGGATAGTTTTCATGTGGTGCAAGAGAAAAACACAGGCAACTGCACATGCACGATAGTGCAAAGTTTTCATGATGCAAAAGAAAAATGCACACAATGTCTGCACATGCACAATAGTGCTATGTTTCCACGCAGTGCATGCGAAAAACTTGCATGGTGGACTGAAAAAATGTCTGTGCATGCACATTAACTTTTAATGTGGTGGAAGCAACTATAACACTGATGTTGTAGAAGATTCAAACAGAATCCTATTACCTGATGTAAATCAGTATTTGGGATTCAGATAGTTTAGGATCCAGATCATTCTGGATTTGGTATTCCTAAACGCCATCCCTACTAAAATGCCCCACAAAAGCCTGGAGAGACACATCCTCCACAGCAATCAAGTCCTGCTGGCACAACTCACAAGAAAGTGGCCCAGAGGTCATCCAAGGATCAGATGGAGTGACCACATCTATGAATTTGCTTGGATCCACCTTGGTGTGGAGCTAGCAGAATGGTGTGAAATTGCTGTTGATCATGGGGTACTCTCAATCCTTCTAAGGCTGTCTCGCGACCCTCCTCAGAGGTAAAGTGGGCAAAAAGAACATATGTGAGTGTCAACATTGCTTTGCAATTTATGTTAAGAATGAGCTATTTTTAACAGGCCTGACAGCAAAATCAAATGCAGTTAGTTAACAGTAATGAGAAAATTGCACAGAAAAAAATTGACTTAATAATTAAAAAAATTGATAAGGAAATTTTGCTATTTTTCTTAGAAAGCATCTACTTCAAAAATCAGCTTTGTGAAGCCTAATATTTATACAACTTTTCTGTCCAACAGTATCACATTTATGCCATAGTATTTCAGACCCAGACTTTTGTAAGTTTTTCAAAAACGAAAAGATGCCCAATTTGATAACATATTTGTTCATCTTAACACTAAGGACATCTAGAGCAAATCATTTTCATACTGTTTTATTGAGAAACAGATTTTAATGTGTGAAAGGTATTTTCCAAATCAATATTATTTCCAATTAAAATATAATATTCAACTCTACCTGCTGACTGCTTAGTATCTTTAAATCCATTCAGGTTACCATCACCCATGCCGTTTTCACCTTCACAAAATCCTGCAAACAATATTGTTAAGCAAATGCATGCTCAAATAGAATACAATTTAGGACTAGTAACCTTTTGCAACAAAACGACCTCTCCCACGGCCTAACTTTGGTTTGACATTGAAATCTTTTGATGCACCTGCAAAACACAGAAATATTGACCCACACATGCAAACTGCCTTCAGAAACACAAAACAAGCTTACCACCAAAACGATCAGCATCACTGAAGCTGCTCACCTAGAAATAGAACATATTTTCGATAATTATGGTTTCAGCAAGCAGTTCCAGGTCACTTTTTCTTTCAAGGAATTATTTAAAAATCAATAATAATGAGGATAAAGCTATTAGGCCAGCTGCTTCACATACACAGTAAAGATGTACCAGAACCAGGATCTGTGTTTACATTCAGAATGAGAATTGACCAAAATCAGGTTGTTGAAATCTCTCACAGTTTTGAAGCTTTGTGTGATTTCTATATACAAAAGCTAAACAACTTTCAAAAAGCTAGCAAGCTTGTATTTATGTACAAACTTCCCAACACCTTGAGAGCCGGTCTACCAATATATCATACCTACAACTCAGCCTACAACCAGCCATTTTCGGTTGCCTTACCAACACCATAGCTCCTCCGTCGATTGCACTAAAGAACTGTTCAAGCCCTCAAAAGATTCGGCAAATCTTCTAGTCTGCACTTGAAAAAAAATTTTTGGTTGGGGGTTGTGGATATTTTGAGTGACATCATAATTGAAGTAGTTTTTTGGGCAATTTTGGCTCATGTTACCTGGCCTAGGGCCCAACCACTAGGCCAAGCATTTCGCTGAAGTTTTCATTGGAAACTAGGCTCAAGTCCAAGTCTTTGGAGCCTTTGATCGACTTTCTAGCGTTTCTGGTTCAAAAGTTATGATCTAAAATAAACAAATTAATTAACACTTTGAGAACTGGTCTATGATATATTCGTACTTCGATTTTGGTCTAAAAAACAGCAGTTTTCGGTTGCCTTACCAACGCCATAGCTCTTCCGCTGATTATGCTAGAGAGCTGTTCAAGGGCTCAAACAGATCGGCCAGTCTTCTAGTACGCACTCGAAAATAATTTTTTGGTTGGGGGTTGCGGATTTTTTGTGAGTGAAGTCATAAGTGAAGTAGTTTTGAGGTCATTTCGGCTCATGTTGCCTGGCCTAGGGCCCAACCGCTAGGCCAAAGCGTTTCGCTGAAGTTTTCATTGGAAACTAGGCTCGAGTCCAAGTCTTTTGAGCCTTTGATCGACTTTCTAGCGTTTCTGGGTCAAAAATTACAATCTAAAATAAACAAATTAATTAATTATCTAATTAACTAATTCATCAAATATTTTTATTACTTTAGATCACAATTTTTGAACTCAAAACCCCAGCAGGTCATCCAAAGTATCAATAGACTGGGATTGTAGCCTAGTTTCTAATAAAATCTTTAGCGAAATACTACCATCTGACAGTTAGTGCCCAGGGCCAGGCAAAGTGGGCCAAGGTGGCCTAAAAGTCTTCTACTTATGTCACTCACAAAAAATCCGTACCCCCAAAGCAAAAAATTTTGAGAGTGCAGACTAGAAGACTTGCCAAAAAAAAGAGTGCAGACTAGAAGACTTGCTGCGTCTTTTGACGCTTCCACCAGGTCCGTAGCCCCTACCGGAGCAGAGAAATTCCCACGCAAAGTCACATGCGTTTCAGCATTTTGTTTCGAAAATTCCTAAAGCGGCCCGATGCCAAAGTGTTAAAAGTGATATCAAAAGCTGCCCTTCCGTAACAGACCCCCTCTTTTTACATGCTAGATGCACCACTGTCTAAAGACTCAGATTTTAGCCTAGTTTCCACTGCAAATTTGAGTCAAACAATTCCCTCTAACAGTTGGGGCCCAGGGCACGATGAACTTGGCCAAAAATGTCTAAACCTACCCCACTTATGATGTCACCTACAGAAAAACCTGAAATGCACCACTTATATTTTTCAGTGCAATCTAGAAGACCTGCTGTATTTTCTGAGGGCTTGAACAGCGCTCTAGCTTAATTGCCTGGGGAGTTATGGAGTTGCAGAGTCTTGCCCAACATGGCAAATTATACCTTTAACACTTTTGGCACTTATGTACAAATATATGGTACGTCGAAATCCTGCATTGAGGTGCTATATTTATGCCACTTTGCGACCCCTAGATCACCAGTTGATCGTGCTAGACAGCTCTAACTTGCAATGAAATAAATTTAAGCTTTGAGTTTCAGGATTTTGTGGGTGATTTCGTAAGTGGAGTAGGCGTAGGCATTTTTGGCCATGGTTTTCGGGCCCTTGGCCCTAACCACATTAGCAAAGTAATTCACTCAAGTTTTTAGTGGAAACTAGGTAAAAATCCCAGTCTTTTCATCCTTTGATTGGCTTTCTAGGGTTTCCGGTTCAAAAGTTAGGATAACATACCAAAATTTGGGTAAAATAATCTTTTTGGGTAATTTTTACCCAAATTTACTTTTTTGGCCTGTTAACGCATTGCGAATGGGTGTCCAGGTGCTTGATTCAAAATTACATAGCTTGGTGATTTCTTGCTCGATTTTCCTCAAATTATCAGGAAGAATGCGTGTGAACAAGCCAAAGACTTTGGTCTATTATCTTGGCAAAACATCATGTGTGAAAAAAGTTAGCATTTCAAACAAAAACTTATTGCAACAATCTGTACAGGACAAGGCATTGTAGCCTAAGGGTATAATGTGGAACTAAAGTCAGAGAGTTCTTGCCTGATTGACTTCAAATTTTCAGGACTAATGCCTTTGGGTACGAGGAGATTCATGTACATTTTTTCTGCTAAACATCATGTACATAAAAAGTTATCGCATTCTGGCCCACAACTAATTGCACTCAACTCTTTTCAAAAAACATTGTAGCCTACACGCAGAGAGTAAGGATGATGCCTACATTGTAGGTGAAATGTATACTCTGTAAGATCTTAAAGTGTCTGATTCTTTGCTGAGAAAGGATTTCTTTCCATAGACAGAGAATAAAGATGTTCCATGCGAAACAACGTAACTCAAAAAAGTTCTTGCTCGATTTGCCTAAAATTTTCAGGACTATTGCGTGTTTGCGTTTGTGGAAATTTTCATTGCAAAAAAAACTAAGCAAAAAAACATTGTTGTGGGAGGCAACATCTGATTACACCTTACTTGTTTCAAAAAAATGATGTAGCCTGCACCTAGCAGAGGACGTTTGACAAAAAATTGCATATCTCGAAAGTTCTTGCTCGATTTACCTGAACATTTGTGGAAATTTTCGTTGGAAACGACCAAGCATAAAAAAGTGGCTGCCTGGTATGCAATATATTACACCTTGCTAGTTTGGACAAAAATGTTTTAGCCTAGCCTATGCCGAGGACGTTTGATAAAAAATTGTTCTTGCTCGATTTGCCTAAAATTTTCATGGCTGATGCCTGTAGTTACAGAGAACATTCATGGAAATATTCATTGAAAACAACCAAGCACAAAGAAGTGGCTGCCTGGTATGCAATAAATGATTGCACCTTACTAGTGCGAGCAAAATGGCAGAACCCACGCGCCTAAAACGTTGTAGCCTGCGCCAAGGAGAGGACGTTTGACAAAAAATTGCATAACTCAAACAGTTCTTGCTCAATTTGCCTGAAATTTTCAGGGTTGATGTCTGTAGTTACGGAGAACATTCATGAAAATTTTTGTTGCAGAAGATCCAGTATGAAGAAAGTTATCATGTGGTATGCAACAAGTGATTGCACCTTACTTGATTCAAAAAAATGTTGTTGCCTAGCCTTCGCCTGGCAGAGGACGTTTGATAAAAAATTGCATCAACTCAAAAAGTTCTTGCTCAATTTGCCTCAATTTTTCAGGGCTAATGCCTGTAGGTATGGAGAACATTCATGGAAATTTTCATTAGAAATGACCCAGCACAAAAAAGTGGCTGCCTGCTATGCAACAAGTGATTGCACCTTACTAGTATGATCAAAATGGCAGAAGCCCGCACCTAAAATGTTGTAGCCTGCACCAAGCAGAGGACGTTTGACAAAAAATTGCATAACTCAAAAAAAGTTCTTGCTCGATTTGCCTGAAATTTTTATGGGCAATGCCTGTAGTTATATGGAGAACATTAGTGGAAGTTTTTGTTGCAAATGACCCAGGACAAAAAAAGTTAACGTGTTGCAGCTCCAGGTACGAATATATTGGTACACCGGTGTACAAGCGATGACACGGAAGCACGAATATATTCATACATTGGTGTAGAAGGTGTTAAAAACAGATTTAAATAGGTGTTGGTAAGCTGCTTTGTCAAGGCATGCTACGACCACTTTCATTTAATAACAGGTAAAAGAATGCATGCATTATAGCCAAGGTTGATATAAATCATGATTTTTTTTCAAATTAAAAAAAAATCCAATTTTTTGGATTTAAATCGAATTTTTTTAAATTAAATCAGATTTTTTTTGTTTAATGTGTGGAGGGTGGCCGCCTAACACATGTAATTTTTAAAAAGTTTGTTTAAAGAAGCTTGTACAAAAATACAAGCTTGCCCACCTTTTTGGTATAAAGTGTGTTGTTAAAATTGATTATTATAACACAGCTTTCACTAGTTCAACTTCTGCAAAAGTATAAGTTACATGCATAAAATGGCAAAAACCTATAATATATGTGTTATCATATAAACATATTCTGAAATTACTAATTCTACAGTCAACAGCCTACATATTTTCTGGAATTTAGATGTAACTTTTACTTTATGCCAGGCCTGTAGCCATGGGGGCATTCAGGAGCAGTGTCCCTAATTTTTTTGTGCCCAGCAAAGTTTGTTTTGAACATATACTGTAATAAAAACAAATATCTTGCCCCCCTAACAGTTTATTTTGCCCTCCAAACCTAGCTACAGGCCTGCTTTATGCCAGCCTACACTTCCAAACTTTGGCATTCTAAAAATATTATTGATTTCAGTCCACACATTTGTACACTTAGTTGACATAAATTCTGTGACCTCACAGTTGCTATGATTGATAAAACCTCAATTGCTTTCATGACTTGTGTTGTCATAAGAAGTCTGTCTTCTTTAATAATAAGTGAAACCGATTAGAATACCAATTAGATATATCATACAAATCACAGAAAGCTTCGAAACTGCATAAGACGAAACTGCATGTTGGCGCCAATAAACTCTCTTTTTACTTAATTGTTTCGATTTTATCTCTGGTTTAAATGAAATAATTTAAATCAATCCACCCTGATGAGAAATAGCTGAACTTTCATTCAAAATTTTTTGCACTCGTGCAATATCCCTTAGTGCAAATATGTTATCAACACCAGTACTGGTGTACGAAATGAAATATTTGTTGAAATGCCAATACTGAAACTGCTAGATTAGTAATATCATTGACACTCATGGCATAGATGCATAAAATATTAAAAACCGAATAATAATACATCTGTTTCATGAATTAAAAATATGTTCTATAACTCATGGCATAGATGCATAAAATATTAAAAACAAATCATAATTCTATAACTATGTTTACAGTCAACAGCCTTCATATTTGATGGAATTTAAATGTAACTTTGACTTTATGCTAGTCTACACTTTCAAACTTGTGTCATTCTAACAGTTCTGAATCTGCAAGTGTTAGTGATTTCAATCCACATGTCATTTTTGCAGTTAAATGACACAATCTGTGACTGCACAGTTGCTATGATTCATAAAACTTTGTGGTTTCAACTTGTACTGTCATAAGAAATATTTGCCTTCTGCACTAATACTTTATAGGCTATGTAATACTTTATAAGCTATGTGTAATACTTTATAGCCTTGATTATAGCTACTTCAACAAAATAGCACATTTTTACCACAGAGGCTTTTACATGCCTGATTGCTTACATTACAGCTATCACTTGTTACCAAGGGATATTATAATGCCTGTGTTAGTGCCAAATTCTAGATACCTATCAGACAGGGTTGCTTTGAAGCTGTTCTCTTAATCATGCTTGGCATAAGTATTATCATCAAACAAAAATGCTACCTGTCTTAACACTTTGAAACCTCTAAATTTATTGCCTCTAAACACTTTGAGAGCCGGATTAATTCAAGCTGATTCGCACGTGGCTCGAAAAAAACAGCTGATTCGCACGTGGCTTTGCGCGGGAATTTCTCCGCTCCTGTATGCTCTACAGACCTGGTAAAAGTATTAAAAAACGCGGCCAGTCTAGTAGATTAGACACGAAAAAAATTTTTTTGCGTGGGGGCTGGGGGTTGTCTGTGAGTGACGTCATAAGTGGAGGACTTTTAGGCCACCTTGGCCCACTTTGCCTGGCCCTGGGCGCCAATCGTTAGGTGATAGTATTTCGCTGAAGTTTTTACTGCAAACTAGGCTACAATCTGAGTCTTTTGATACTTTGGGCGACCTGCTGGGGTTTCGGGTTCAAAAGTTATGATGTTAGTTAGTAAAAATATTAGACTAATTAGATAATTAATTAATTTGTTTATTTTAGATCATAACTTT
>JGI24021J15306_10013437_pt1 | contig 10167 bp, 3 predicted proteins | sample Ectturendosymbi1_FD_15306 | JGI IMG/M metagenome (IMG submission 15306) | reverse complement strand
CCATTGACTCTATGCGTACCACAGTTTGTTGGAGGCCCCCTTGGATCTTGAGGCCCTAGGCTTAAGCCTATATAGCCTATAGGTAAATCCGGCACTGCCTAGGGATACATGCACCCCATGTTGGGAACCTCTGATCTATCAAAATACGTAGATTTACTTCAAACATCTATCGCTCTTTGGACTTCATTGAACAATAAGCTCACGTGCTTGTGACTGATTTCAACTGGAATGCACTGGGCAGCACAAAGAAAAAGAATGCTAGGTTTCATCCAGAATGCATGAAAAAGCACGTCTTCAAATCTATTCTGTCTTCGTTAGTATAGTTGTAAGTATCCCTGCCTACCCGTCACGCGGGCGACCGTGGTTCGATTCCCCGACGGGGAGCTCCTTTAAGTATTTTTCGCTGAGGGCAACAAAATTTTCTCATCCGTCCACTCTGATATTTGAATAATGCTGGTCTTTGTGAATAAAATGTTGTTCGTGATTTTTCTGAATAAAATTTCCTTGGTCGTGATGAATGAAACCAGAACAGTGAACCTGGCTCTATCTCTTTGTTGAGGCGATTTGAGACTGCATCAGTGCAACTTCTAACTTTACGCTAGCACAAAGCGCAACAAGAAATAAAAATCAAATTACAATCGACTGGAAACGACAAGAAAGCAGTCGAACAGTAGGCTGAGTATGGAAAACTGTTAATTGCTGAAAAAAGAATGTTTCAAGCCTTTCACGCTATCTCCGAAATGGTTCCTAATCGCTTACGCTGAAGTCTTGGAAACAGAACTCTGTACATACAGAAGAGTTGCGACTCAATGAAGCAGAGTCAAAAATAGTGCTCACAACTTTTCAAGTGGAGCCCTTTTACTCAATTCTCTTTCGAATTGGCAATCTTCTTTAACGCTTTTGACCGGCACTAGCTGTTACTGCCAGAAAGGTCTCCGAGGCCTTTCAAGAACCATCGAGAATAAGTATTTTTTAAGAAATATAGCGTCAATATTTTTTCAAATTACAAATTGAATAACCGAATTTTTCTACAAGCAACATAATTTTCTCTATGATTATAGCCAATGCCTTTAATTTGAATAAAAAGTGCTAAATCACATTATAATTTCACTGCAGACGAAATGGTTAGAGCACACGTTATATGCAGTGGGCAGCCAGGAATTTTGTTCGGGAGGGGCCAGCCACTGACGTCTTCAGAGTTCAAAATTTATAGCTGTTTTGCACAAAGATCATTTGAATGTAACAGCTCAAATTCTGGTTTATTACAACAGGATATGACGTCAAATATCTTCTACCATTCGGCGTCGAACAGTTGAAATTGATACAAAGCAGCAGCGAAAAATCTTAGCAAGTTTGTTTTGGGGGACATGGTCTCTTCGGCCTCATTCTAGCTTCGCTACTGGCAGAGAACACGGCCAACAAGTATTAAATATTTGCTGCCAAGCAATTAGTGAGCAAGTTGCACAGCGCAACGCACCAGGAAACAGCAGGCGTGTGCAGTCAGGGGAGCTGAAGACGCGGTCGCTTGCTCGCTCAATTTTGGACGGCAATTATTGCACCGTTGAGCAAAAATTGTCGTGACCGCGTGAAGCTAATTATCTGCGTCTATTCCGCTCAATTTTTTCTCTGACTGACTACGCGCCCGATCAACAGCCAACAAGGACTACACAAGGGCAAAGCACACGCATGCAATCCATATGCCGGCCTCTGTAAGCAATTAAAGCGGACCACTGAAAAGTTGTGCAATGACATCAGTGTTTTTTTCCACGTGTCTTTGAAACTTCCGTTTCAGCGCAATGGTATTTTCTCTGTAACATATTTCTTCACCTTTCAGCGTCACTGGCTTTTTCTACAGGTATTCGCATACGACAGCTGCGCTGCCCTCTCCGAGGACCCTGGCCTTTCACTCGTTCTTCAACCAGGTCTGTTTTCATCTTCCTGTTAAACTTACTCGCTCTCTCTTTGGAAACGACTGTCTCCCAATTAATAGTCTATCGGAGCAGGTGGGTAACACCGGGGTTTTCCGGAAGGCCGCCCAGGGCCGTTAATAGGAAAATAGACACACATCGGGAAAATAAGACGTGGACCAAATAACCGCCCGGGCTGTTATACGGCAGTTGCGTATTGCCTGCGTCTGATTCGTTTTGTTCATTCGTTTTGTTCTAGTGGTTTCAAATGTAGTAGGCCTTCAATAGCTATTGAAAAGGTGATCTGGGCCGCGATAAAAAAGTTTTCCGAACACTGGTGTAAGGTGACATCTGCAAATAGTATTCAAACTCAGTATAACGTTGACGTACCGTGTGAGGTGTTTCACACGAGTGCAAACTACCGGTAACAGCAACGAAAGACATCAGCCAAACAGCTTTAGAGTAGGCTACTAAGCAACAAGTTGAGTTGCATCGTTTACCCTGCTGGGCGCTGGCGGTAGTAAAATTCGTAAAGTAACTCCTTGTGTAGTTGTGGCAAAGATACTTTCCAGATAAATATTCTTCATAGCATGAATCTTTTTTCTCCAACAATGCGTAGGAAGCAAGTATGAGCAAAAGAACTAGGTACTCAAAGCGCATCTTGCTGAAACCTTTCAAATTAATTTTGCAACTCACTTACTGCTTTGAACGCTATCCATGGTAAACACAGATTCGGAAAGACTTGCCACCATGAGATTGGGATGTTTGAGTGTTCTCCAGAGCACCGGGGTGATGGTGTTGGATGACATAGTTTTAGGTTGGTTTGATTGCATATTGCTGCTTTCCTCATATTGATAAATGAATTTTCGGACAGTCTTGCTTTCTGCTGGTGTAATTGTGACGCAACAAGATCAACTTACCCATATATACCTCAAAATGATACTGGCTAGATTTTGTTCAAGAACATAAAGCCAAAGCAACTTTAGTTGGTCTTTAATGCTATACAGACTAAGAGTAACCTCCCTTTGTTACAGATATTGTGCAAAACTTTTCAGTTTTGTGAAGTTTTATATCATCCTAAAGTACAAAACTATGCATCATAGCTAACAAATGACGCTTGGTTTCACCGCAAATGTAGACAGCGGCATACATTTTTGAAAAATATTGAGGAACAAAGCTTCAAGCCGTGTTTGATCGATGTTTCCACTCGTTCTCAATGTTTCTGAGTTCCTACAACTTTATAAAAAACACGAAGTATTTTTGCTGGGTGCAATATTACAGCATGGAAGAGACTGTATGAAGACAGTCTCATAATGATAGGACTGGTCATATGGTTGATATCACAATATCTCGGACAAGGCCGCAGCCCGCAACCAGCTGATATTTTCGCGGAGCCAAAAGGGTTGTAACTTGATGGTGTACCTAACAAACAGACATATTTTTGAAAATTTCCTGTGGGGAAATTGCCTGTTTGCCCCCCCTGGTTGCGGCCTTGTCTCGAATTAATTTTGTCCAAACTAGGTCTGAGCTTCAACCCTGTGAGACTGTTTAGACTACGGGTTCTTAACATTTTCTCTACCACGCTTCCCGTAAGTAAGTGTCCTTTGTTCCAAGCCCCCCTGACTTTAAATAAGTAATATGGACGGAACACTTTCCCATTCAAAAACTTTCCATGTTAGAATGCGTAAGGGCTCGCGACCCCTAAAAACTAATGACGCCCCCAAGTTAACAACCACTAGGCTGCCCTGGAACCGAGAACTTTTTTCACACTAGTTCTCCGCCTTTCCTCACGAATTAGCAGGATGATAAACTTCCTGCAAATCGTGTCGTGCGTTATTTAAAATTCATAGATTCAAGTTTTTCGGACGTTTGGCGGTGACAGTGGTGGACTTAGGGTTGGGGGGCTCGAGGCAAGGCTGAAAAGGGGGTCATCTGGTGATGTCATCATACTCAGCCAACCGTGATAAAACCTTTTGATCAAGCCTAGGGACCTAAGGATACGTTACTGAGTCTGCGGCATGACTGACATAACAGAAAATGAAAATACACCAGGGTATTCATCATAGGCTACACAACTTTAAAAACAGTTAAAGCTGGGAAGACAAAGCTAGCAAAACATAAAAGTTAAGTGATAGCAAGTTGGCTTCGCCCCCACTTCTCTAGTTTTGCGTTCCATTTCTCTGCATTCACCATCAATGTTCAAAACAAACTTCACCCCCTAAAATGCTTGGTTTCCTGAATTTGTTCACAGCCATGTCCTGAAGGGACTCCATGAAATCACAGGCAACAATCAAGCAGATTCAATTTTGAGACTTGTTTTGAAAAGTTTGAGGCTGGATGAATCAAAACTGCCCTCATCTTGCATTGACGTTTGAAAATTGTGCAAAAGTAGCAAATAATTCACCATATAGGCTACCTTTCTCCAACATTGCTACACTACATTATGACAAGCTTCATTCACTGACAGTGAAAAAATTATCATTTAGTATAAATTTTTGCTCTCATTTGATAGAGTCTTTTCAGTAAATTTTGGAACAAAATTTAACCCGCAGTTTTTATGAGACGTTGAAGTTGGTTTGAAGCTTTACCTTATTAACACATTAGATTGGTGGGGGACCTTTGAAAGCAGAATACTTGCACATTGGAATTGATGATGGCGTCCCCTTTGAAAGCAGAACACTGACACATTACAGATGCTTTTGGGGGCCCGTTTGAAAACAGAGCAGGCTACTTACACATGTAGTTGCTACTGGGGGCCCTTTTGAAAGCAGAGTACGTACATACTGCAGTTTCTATTGGGGGCCCTTCAAAAACATAGTATAGCCTACTTACGCTTTACAAGGGCTGTTGGTGGCCCCCTCGAAAGCAAATTGTTGTTGAGGGTTCGTTGTAAAGAAGTTTACCTGCACATTACAGTTGCTGTTGGGGCCCTTTTGAAAGCAATGTACTTGCATACGATCTGCTTCGGAGTATATTATATGAGTGGATAATACGTTTTTCACCAAAATTGAGAAAAACTTACGTGCGAAGCACCTCGTTGGGGGCTCTTAAGAGGGGGGCCCGAGGCAAGTGTCTCGCTCGCCTTCTCTTAAACACACCATTGCGCAGTAAAAGGGGTTCAGCAACACAATGTAATAGGTTTTTGATGGTTTGCACCAATTTGTGACACGTTTATATTCAGGAAGCAAGTGGCCACTTACGCAGTTTGAGCGCAGCTTATGTCAGGGTTGAGCAAACCTGTCAGTGACAAGGGGGCATTTAAATATTTGCAATGTTACTGAGTAGTGCAGAGGTTCCCAACCTGGGGTACATGTACCCCTAGGGGTACATTTGTCTATTCGAAGGGGTACATTTAAGGTTACCAATAGAAGAGAAATATATATTTACATGTCTTTGGTTTCCAAATATTTATACATATATCAGCGAATATTATTTTTAAAAGCCGTTATATGCTTATTTTTAAATATATCTGTGATTAATCATGATAAAATATTTTGTCATAAGAAATTTTAGGGGTACATGTCCATCTGTCAAAATGCTGAAGGGGTACATGCTTATCTTTCGAAATGCTGAAGGTGTACATGCTCATCTGTCCGAATGCTGAAGGGGTAAATGGTTAGAGAAAGGTTGGGAACCCCTAGAGTAGTGTATCAGGTAAAATAATCAAACCTTAAAATGACAAAAATATCAGGTTGCATTTGCAGCGTTGGTTTGTAGAGATGAGCAGGTCCGTAACCAGGGGGGGCGAAGTCCCCCCTACAAAATATTTCGCCCCCTGGAAAAATGTGTTGTATATAGCTTGAAAGTATTGGACATAGTTTAAAAAATTTGGACCCCTTCCAGAAAACTCTTTGCTACCCATGGTGTCCCAAGCTGGTTACGGGCCTGGAGATAAGATTTTCTCAAACAACAGCGCAGTTGCTTCAAACTTTTTTCGAGATAAATTGATTTAATTTGTCATATAGGCATCACAGCACGTTATTAGTATCAAGTTTTTACGCTTCGCGTGTACAGCACTTGTTTTAATGTCAAACTCAAGTGACTCAACTTCCTCATTGTTACAGTTAATCCTCGGACAACAAAAAATAAAGAAGTTGGCAGTAGCTGTGTGAAATTCAAAAAATCTGCAGACTAGTAGTGCATGAAGTTCGTAGGAGGAGGCTAGCTGCACAAAGGTAAAGCTTTCATGCTGAATCTCATGCTTTCATGCACGTTCACATAAATAAAAATAAATCCCTCAAACTTGTTGCTGCTGCACCGGAAATAAAGGCTGGTATTAGGAAATAAAGGCATGATTTCGATTATATCAGCCGACAAATTTTCAGGTCTTAGTTTCAAAGCTTCGGGTCTCCGCATTTCCTGTTTTTTTGACGAAGTTTTGGTCTAGAAGTCTGAACCAGTTTTCGGTCTTCGGGTTTTAAAGTATTGACTAAATCACTGGATCAAACATTAGGCTTTAATGTTTACGGTCAGGAAAGAATGGTTTTCAGTCCACTCTTCATTAAAACATGGCATTCGTCTTTCATTGTTCATATGTTAGAAAGCTTCGAATGTACATCATTTTGGGTAAACTTTCGCATACAGGCTATAATAGAAGCTACAGTCAAGCAAAACCTGGATGCTGGCCATCAATATAAGCAAGGCACGAATTGAATATCATGAGGAAAACGACGTCTGTACAGAATATAGTGCATTTTAACTTCGAGCACTGGATTTTAATTCCATGAGGCCATAAGACCATGCAAGTCTGTCTTGGGGAAATGGCATCAAGTCTGAAATACTTTCTGCTTTTAAATGCAGCGTGGGTGTATCAGAACTCGGTGGACAGCACGCAGGAAGCAGTTTGTCACCCACCAAGGACGCCGGAGCAGCGGTAGGGCAGGAGAAAATAAAAAGGTTGAGGGCAAAAGAAACTTGGAAAAAATAAAAAATATGTTTTTTGTTCATCATGATATTGTTATGAAAAGTCAACTCCGCTCACGTTGCCCCACTTTTAAAAGGGCAGTGATGGCAACGCCCCCTTCTCCGGCGTCAGTGGCGTAGTCAGCCCAAAATTCTGGGGGGCCAAAATGTTTGACTTTAGACGAGCAACAGTATCTTTGTTTGGCTAGATATGCTAAAATGTTGCTCCCCCCATGGCTACGCCTATGTCCGGCGTTCTTGTCTCCGACTGGCCTGCACTAGCGCGTGATAAACCTTTTTTTGTGAAAGTGAAACTCGTCCAACTACAGTAACACGTAATCTATTAAGTCCTTTGTGGTGCATGAACCAGTTTACAGGCAAACATGTTCTGACCAAGTCAAAGTTCACCTCTAAGTGCAGTGCTGCAATGTTGCATCAAAACCGAATCTCTCGGACAATAATGCATCAGTTCTGAGTGATCCACACTGGGTTTCTTACAATTCCACGTTTGCAAAGTGTACGCAGAAAACTATGGAGCGCCCCGTAGGAAAGTGCAACACAAGCCACGCTCTGCATATTGCTTGTTGCAGTGACAAAAACCGCCAGGCCGCATGCATGCGGTTGGTTTGTTTACGCTTTTACGAAACTGATCTCTTCCGTTTCATGCTATGCTCACGCATTACACGTTTCGACCATGGGCGTCGGAAGGATTTTTTCCGGGGGGGAGGCACTAGTCGGTTTTTCTAAAATTTTTCTAGGGGGCGCAAAAGTGGTGAAATTTGTTTTTTTCCACTCGAAACTAAGAAAATAATTTTTTTTGCGGAAATGTTTAGAATCCTGGGGGGGCCCAAGCCCCCCCATTCCGACGCCCATGGTTTCGATAACCACTGCCTCCAAGTTGCATGCTTCTACCCAGTTGCGTAACTAACGGGGAGCAAGCCGCCCCCCTGGCAAGTTAAATGTAAAAACTGGGCCCCCTTTATCTGAAATTTTGATATTTATTATTATTTTGGTTTTCAGTTGGATGCTGTTCTTTTGCGTTTTTCGGGGTGTTTTCGTCTTTTTAGCCAGTTTAGACATGCACAACATCCGGGTTCACTATCATATCTAAACTTTGATCAGAGTGTTGGCTAGCAGTCCCCCTACGGTGGCCAATGGGCCCCCTTCAGCTAAGTTTTGCCCTCCCTGGCCCAAACCTCTAACTACGCCAGTGCTTCTACCAATCACATTTTGTAACATGTATCACCACCAAAATTGACCCTGCTTTTAACGAGTTCTCCATCTTGCTCAACAGCATTATTGCTGTCTGAACAACTTCTTGAATTGAGCTGCTTCCTTGTAGATTTTTACTACCTGCAGCTTTTATTTTGACCAGACATTTACTGCGCAAAGTAAAAGCTCCTGTAAATCAAAGAGCGAATATTATAAACTGGATAAAACAATGCGCAGTTTCGCTCTTTTCATAATAAGGTCTGACAAACTTTATGAACAAGAAAGACCATTTTCTTCTGTTACAATTCAAGAAATGTTAAAATTATGGAACTTTCTAATGTTCAGGTAAAAAAGAAGTGGGCCACTGAAGAAGTACTTTTTTGTAGTCTAAACATATAGTACTTATAGACATTAAAATCTTAAGTAACAGCTACAACATTAGTGCACTATCAACCAGCAGGTTTGAGACCGAATGAAAGTACTCTCCCCGGGTTTAGCAAACATGATTTCAGATGAACTTGGCCTTTCACATATCAAAAACGTATTTTCAATAGCTTATAAAATAAAGCTACAATAAACTTTATAAATTAGGATAACAAGCCGGTCCATAGCCAGGTTTTAAGGTTTGGTGCAGCAAAATACATTTTTAGGAGAGCAAGATTTTTGCTTTTTTATGTTTTAAATCAAATTTTCCTGGCCACAACACAATTTAGGGAGGCACTTCCCGCGAATGCCCCCCTGTGGCTACGGGCCCCTAACAATCTTGTACAATAAAATCGATACATTGCTCTGGGATCTGGGTTTTTGCGTGTTGCGGATCTTTCATGCAGTGTGTAGGCTACTGACCACCACGCTTTCCAAGGTCAGAGGTTCCACATCTGGCGCGTCATTTTGAGATTGCAAGGACGTCGGAGGCTTACGTCTATTGTTACTACTATACTACCAAGAGATCTTAGAAAAACCTGTTCATACTCAATCGATGTACAGTACTGTAAATGAGTCTGCAACTGCTTAAAAGCATTGTGTGCAGGGACGAAACATTAACTAAATTGATTTCAGCAATGAGGTAAGAGTCGAAAGACAAGCGCACTTAGCTGTTTCAAACACAACACCACATTTTGATGTGCTATGTCACAACAGACAAGCTAATGAATCGTCTCAACAATCTTTGAATATCTTTGCGTCAGGAGTATTTTACAAGTTGGGGACCAGTGTGTTGCGGTTCAGCGCTGTTGCAAATAATGTTGTTTTCTAAAGTAGCCCACTGCGTCAACTGTGGGTCAAAACAAGCAATGTAGTTCCCCGATACGCAAAAACCATAAACTGGCACCCTTACGGACAAATTGCTAGTTGCTACATACGCTTGTCTTGTCTTTGTATTTCGGTATTTAACGCAGTTGCAGGATGAATATTCAGGCATGACAAGTTTGTGTTCAAGATGTGGAAAGTTGTGATTTTGAATGTGTTTAAGATTGGTATCAATGCTGCGCCTGTTTTTTAAGTTGTGTTCTTGATGTTTTTAACAACCCGGGGGCTACTCCGGCATACGGGCTTTGCCCGAGTCTTCGATTTATTTCGAAGAACGCGAGCTTGCTTGCTTTGTATGTTTGTGCCATCAACCACGGTCCCACTCCACTTCACTAAGTTGTTAACTCGGGCTCTTTCCTTTGGGCCTTGTCACTGTTAAAATTTTCGTTCCGTGTCTGGCCTTTCGCGTTCATGTTGCAGGCAGTGTTCCCTCTACAGTGAGCAACTGCGCAAATGCTCAGTACCACCACACTATTTGCGCAGTGAAATCTCATTCTCGCGCACTTTAAACATTCCAAATTTGCTATCGTATATTTCATAGCCCTTTTAACGCTTCACTCGTTGTGTGTCTCATGGTTGCGCAGTCGCATGCTCACTAAAAAAAAGTTTGCTCAGTGTAAAACTTTCTCAGGGGCAACACTGGTTGCAGGTGACCTGAATAAAACAATATCGTTCGTAGCAGGCGTCCACACGACTTTGTCCGCTCGCGCTTTACTCGGGCTCATCCAATAGAGTCCGTCCTATGCAGTTAAGTATTTTTTGAAACATAATTCATATCGGACTGAATGTTTTTTGAAGCAATGGATTTGTATAGAACATTGGATTTGAAGTTCAATCC
>JGI24021J15306_10013436_pt1 | contig 10167 bp, 3 predicted proteins | sample Ectturendosymbi1_FD_15306 | JGI IMG/M metagenome (IMG submission 15306) | reverse complement strand
ACTTTGTTTCATTGTCAACTTTCGCATAGGACTGAAGATGTGTCGAACACGAAACTAGTTTCCTTGTGCAAATAAATTATTGCGACTGATTCGCTTGGTGTATGGTCACTGCGGTGGCCTTGCTATTATCACACATTCACCATGTCATTCACTGTGACAATCACATGTTCAAGCAGAAGATTAATAACCATATTTTTAACGCCAGTTCTGAAGTTTTGGTGAATCACTCACCAGGTCTTAAGTATATTGTGACTAAATCTAGGCCTACCATGGCACTGACACCACCACAATGAAACAGCCGAAATCTAAGTAACCAAATTTCTAGAACAGAAAATTACCAAGAAGTAATGACCACAGCACTTCTCAAGCTAGCTAAACGGAATAAATGGAAATGAATATTTTCTATATAAAAACACAACTTGTTCACACAGCAACATTCACCATGAGGAGATCAAAACATGATAAGTATACAAAACACACAAACATCACAAGCAATTCAGATTTATGTGCAATGACAGGCTAACAACACAAACAACAGTACTTATGAACTCACATTTGCACACCTTCAATGGTTGAAATCTCATAACACTGAACACGTTAGGCCAAAGGTGGAAAGACTTATTAACTACTGCAATGCATGACACTTGTCTCGGCAATTAGGCTACGGGATTCACTGTAGCACTTACATCAGAACTAAACTGCACAAAACTCAGGAAGCAGATGATAAAAAAATACATAATTTTCATACCTATGACACACATCTGTGGTAATATCAGCAGTCAATTCTCAAAATTTGCACATAATAATAGAGACATACTTTGGCAAGTAAGTTTTTTATACAAAGTGCCTAAAATAGGCACTTAGGATGTACAGTAGCCTATGGTAAAAGTATTTTTGCAAAGTCTAATATTATACTTTTTGATTGTGCAGCAACATATTAACGGTGGTTTGATCAAATGGGTTGTGAGCTACAGAAGCTGTCAAGTGTGAATCAGTCATATCATGGCATCCAGCATCTGTAGTCTGCACCACGTACACTACCTCTTCCGTTTAAGCACTTGGGCTAAAACTTGCCTAATTGCTACGCCATCCCAACAGCTACTTCCACCCATAGCTCCCTCGTTTGTTTTAATATGATATAATTGCAAGTTGAAACGCAAACCTTACAAATTGCCCCTTTCCCTGCAGCCTGCAAATCCAACACAAAAAGCAGGTTGTGTGACAAGATTCAGGTCTCCAGGTCGATTGCGTCACACGAAGCGAAAGCAAACTGAAAATTGCATGCCTTGATTCCAATAGCAATTTTGCAGTGTTTACGAAAAGTAAATTTACCGGTACCCAAAAACAACAAATTTCGCTAATAAACAAACACTTCTGAATAGAACAAATTTTGTACTACAACATGCTAGCAAAAAAGGTTGTTCAGCTTCAAAACCTTTGCGTATTTTTAACAAAAACTTAATTATTTTTGAAACTTTTTTCGGAAACACGCATTCAATCGCATATTTTGCATGCGTGTTTCCGGTTCCGCATGCGTGTTTACCCAATTTTTTTACGGAATTCAATAGCAAAACCAAACACGTTTGAAAGGCTCTTTTACGAGAACTAACTTAAACTGTAAAAAAAACTTTGACAACGAAGATTTGCGAGGAGTTTTTTTTTATTTTTCTTTGTGTTTATGACTTAAAAATGAATTTAAATTTTGAAGTGATCAGGTTTTATTCACTGACAACAAGGCATGCACTGCATGCTTTGCATTCACTGACGCTACGCCCCTGGTGGAATGTGACCCTCCGGCAAAGAACATCTCTCCCACTTGTGTACAGATAACTCTGCAGTCGAGTCGTAGGGAAGAGTTATAATATGGTGTTCACAGAGGCTTATGTATTGCTGCCATCAGATGACTCACTGATTAAAATCAAATAAAATGTGCCTTGAAAAAAGGTAAAACGGTTATATTCATACATTTCCTTATTTGAAGACTAGATTTAATTCGGCAATAAGACAACCTAGTTTTTTTCATTTGTATTCGATGTGTTTCAAACTCAGCTCCTCATATTCTATCAGTGAGTAGCGATTAGCAAGAGCTGCAGCTAAGTTTTGTTTGTTGCTTGCTTCACTTTGCCTTGCTTGACAGGCCAAGATAATCACGCGAGCTTGCGCTGAGAAGTGGCGGAATATGAGTGAAGATGAAAAAGAACCATTCTTGGAACTATCCAGGCGTGACCGGGAAAGATGGCAACGGGACAAAGCCGTGGAGAAAAAGCCGCGCGACCCAAACCGACCAAAAAGGCCACCGTCGGCGTATTTTTTGTTTTTAGGCGATTTTCGAAAAAACTACCCGGGGAAGGCTGATCCTGCCATGGTATCACCGTTTTTATTTTTATTAATTAAAACACTGACTCGATATTGATTTCTTATTTGTATTGATTGAGTAGATAAAAATTTGTTTGCAATCACTACGTCAACGCATAAAACACTGATAGGTTTTCGAGTTGCGTGGTTTGAGAACCTGTTCAACCTTCGCTGCAACTCCCAGTCTCTCTTTCCGTCCTTGACCGTGACGACAGGGCAGTCATTCTGTTAAACACAATAAAACCAAACATTTCCTTGGGGCATAGTCTGTTTCATCATGAAAAACCTATGAAGGTCTAAGTCTGCAAACTGCAATAACTCGTTTACAGTTCCTATAATTTAAGCAGTACCACTGGGTCTGTCCTCAATTTGTACAAAACGTATGCTTTTTTAATGTTGCCGTCAGCGTGTTTCGTGATTTTGCCGAATATAGTTTTCAACATGGGTTCCGCAGCAGCATGAACGTCATCATCCATGAACCTTCGTCACAGAATCGCTGAAGGTCATAACTCAGTGGTAAATAAACTAATTGTGTTGTCACAATGCGCCTGCTGGGAGTTTCCCCCTCGCAGGGAAAACTAGACTTTTGATCTTGAATTTGGGTGAAGCCGAAAAAATATCAAACTTCGACTCAGTGGCTGGAAACGATGCACCTGAGACTGAAATTTCAATCCTGTTTTCTTTCAGGAAATAACAAAGAAGGCAGGCGAGGCCTGGAACAACCTGTCCGACCAGGAGAAGACTCCTTATTACCGCAATGCCCAAGTGGTCAGGGCCAAGTGGGAGAGAGATTTGGAGGCGTACAAACAAACAGTTGAGTAGAAGTGGTGGTGAAAGTTCCGAATCTTAATCTCTTTCTTTGAAGGTCCCGGAACGCAACGCAAAGTAGGAATTGCGGTTATTTTCAAAGTTAGTCCGAAAACCACAGATCAGAAGCCATAGATACAGTTGCGCCAGACAACGCAAAGATGGATGATGAACCCAAACCTGTCTCCCCTCTTGTTTGAATGGCGTTGTAGAATTATTTTTAATTTGAAAAACACTTGTTTGTTATCAGCTGTTGTCGCCTGTGGTTTCACTGCGCAGAGCATCAGTCCTCGGTGGCAGCAACATTGCCTGCTGTGGTGGTCGATCAGTTACCAGTGGGGGATTAAGGGGGGTGCTAAATTGGCTAAATTTAGGGGGCNCCAATCCCTAAGTCAGAAAAAGTGTAATATGTGAACAAAACACAACACGCTGTGAAAGATGCCATCTCCAATTGNAACTAATAAGTAGGCGCTCTGTGCTCACTCATTGAAATTGCTTCGTTGACATAAAAGTAGTTGATTCTTTGGCTTGTGGTCTGGCCGACACTCACTAACAAGTTAGTACTTCAAGGTCTAAAAATTAAGGTATTTCATCCGCTTGTCTTATTTTGGTTTCCGATGCGCATGCGGCATCCACGTCATTTGAACATCGGTCATGCAGACAGCCCCGAAGGAAGTTGTGAACTTGTTAAGTGGTGTCAAGTCTCTCAGGAATGGTGAAAGTAATTAGATTTTAGCTTAGAATAATAAATCATTGTGTTATAAGGAACCAGTAGCGTAGCCAGCCCAAAAATTTGGGAGAGGTAAAAAAAATTTGGTGGGGCCGAAATGCTTGATTTTAGGCAAAAAACGCTATTCTGTTTGGAATACCGCCTCTCAAAGCACAAAATGACTGCACGCTTCAAAAATTGGGGGAGCATGGCTCCCTAGCTCCCCTGTCTACGCCTATGTAAGGAAGGGCTGCCAGAGTTGGTATATACGCCACGTATATATCTTCGTGTACTTTCATTTATTTGTGTGTTCGTTGTTACTGCGATGCATATTTGAAGTCTAGCGCGTTGCGTGTGGGAGTGACGACCTTGTACCGGTGGTTTTCCACCGGGGCCATTTTTTAGGGTCGCGAGAGCTTCTGATAAAAAATATTCATACTTACTTCTAGATTGTATGTTTCGTATATGGAACCACTCTTTGTCATAGCCAAAATGATAGGATCACCTGGCAAAAATTATAGCCTCCTTTTTCATTCAAGACTGTTTTAAGTGTGATTATGACCATTACAAAGTTTTGAGTGGGATTATGACGATTACAGTATTGTTGCGTTTGGCACCGCACGAATAACTTTGCGACGTAAGAATGTGCTGTGTTTGTAAATTAGATATCTGAATGCGGTAGGTAACTTGGGAGTTATTCTAGTTTTCTATAAGTTATGCTGTGGAGCAGGGTTACCACTGCTGTTTGTTTCACCCAGATATGTTTTTTTGAGTCCATCTGGGTGTCTAGGTTTAATTTTGAAAAATCCCGTCAAATCTGTTTTTTTTAAGATAAACATTTGGCAATGAGCTACAGTAAATCCAATAGTATGATAAGCGTATCTTCCGGTCATTGCAGTGTTGACATGCGATCATCAGGTGGAAAAAGGCACTTAAATCGGTGCAACAAAACGTGCTCAACCGGTTTCACACTCGCATCAATATCATTATCAAACAATGTAGGTTCCTTACCATCCAGTACAGTCAGCCACGCAATTGCGCGTACGGAAGAAGTAACATGTATAACAAACGGTTGTATAAAAATTAAACAAGTGAAAGATTTGCATTTAGGTGAACAGTTGTTATCCCAGACGCCAACTGAAAAATTTGTGAAACAATGTTTTCGATGGAATGTTCAAATTCCTTGGTTGCCCTGTTCATGCAAATTAAAAACCAATTTGCATTGGAGTAAGGATTTGCTGCCAGATTAGAGATTTTAGATCCCTTTGCAGCTCAAGATCTCACAAAAGATCCGAGTTCAACAGCGAATGTGGTCCTACATTTTCCTCATCTTAAGTTGTGCCTGAAGATCAGCTGGAGTCTCGTTTTTTTTGGTCATGTTTCTGTCACAAACCGAAATGTTTTTTAAATGACAAACAAAGTTAAGTCAATTCGGACATAATCTCTGAAGATATAGACTAGTGGACGCTGTTGCTGCAAATTTTAATACTAATGAGACAAATGAACAAAATGTCTCAGCAAAAAAAGCAGGCTGAAGACTATATCGGTACTGCAGTTTAAACATGTGTCCTTGTCCAATAAATCTGTACATCCCTGATTTTCTGGTATTACTTGCGTGCCATCAAAGGTGGCTTAGATAACTCGGAGTGTGGAATACATTGTGATTTAATGACCAGATTCGTTGTTTGCCAAATTCTACTGCATCACTAGAAAGAATGTTTTTACTATAAAACAAAAACAAACTCGCTAAAACCAAGACTTTTAAGGAACATGTAAAACAAGCATTGTTAAGAAGCCAGCAAAACCACTACTGTACACTTAAGTCTGAAAAATGAGAGATGTCGATAACGGAGTATGTCTTCACCTTTATTGGTTCATATAAACCCTTTTGAGCAACGGAAAAGTGATCCAACTGTTAATGTTAACGCTGCAGACGAAAATTCAGAAGAGGAAATATAAGTAATTCAGTATTTTAATCACCGTTGTATTTGCATTCATATGTCTTTTTGCATTTCTGTTTTTTTTGGTAGATAAATGTTTTTTTTCATGAACAATCTGGATTTTTTAGAAATTACAGAATGGGAGCCCTGCTGTGGAGTGATTTGAATACGGCACGGGTCTCTCACTGACGCTGCCATGTGCATGAATTTAATAAATGAGTCTTGGTTCAACATAGCAGTGATATATCGTACGTTATTTTATAGTCGTTGTGATTTTCTATTGTGCAAAAATAACTGCATTTCGTATGTCTGACTGGAAATCTTCGGAAGAGGGTCGTTAGGTAAAATTGGGTTGCAAAATGGGTCGCCGCATGAAAAAGGTTGAAAACGACTGCCTTACACAATACACAATGTCAACTGGGAAATCTGGTATGGAAAGCTGATTTTTCTGAAAATAATTGTTTAAGAAATTTTATCTACCTCAAAAATGTCATTTGGATATACTGGATATGCTATATATGCATTTTGGATATACTATTTATACAGTGGAACTCCGCTAACACGACCACCCACTGGACGGCACTCAATTGGTCGCATTAGCGGGACTGGGATGGTCGCGTCACACTTGCATTCCTGAAGGTTTCAGGTATTATCGCCATCACTTCATTTCTACAATTATTTCCTTGATTGAAAGTTATTTAGCTTTTTCCTACGTGCTGCCATAGCCTATCGTTACTATAAAATAAAATCACACAACGGAAAAAGTCGATGTCGGCAGTACCGATTCCAGAAGAGTTTACAGCATGAGTTTGTTACGTCACATTGGCACTCACTGCGCTTGCACTCACGCCTACATCCCTATATCCACGATGCTTCAGGACAACGTGATGCAGCTGAGCAAATTGCTGCTCGATTAGCAGTTTTGTAAAAGCTGGACTGTGGCCACGGTCTGGATACCGGGATGGTCGCGTTAGTGAAACAAAAGGTAATGCATTAGCACTGGGAAGACCGCGTTAAAGTGGTCGTGATAGCGGGATGATCGTCGACGGGGGGCCACTGTGTTTTCAAAACATTCCACCGGTGTTTTGTGAACATTTATCGATATGGTTTCAAGTCTACAGCGAGAAATGGAGACTTGAAATCAATGAGTTTCATTCATATTGTGACGTCCATATTAGTTGACTATTCATTTTTTTGCTCAAGCTTTTTTTGTTTCAATATTACAATACTTCAGTTCGTCCATTTATTTTTTTCCTATTAACGACAGTTTTGTATATATAGAAAGGGCCCCTCATTAAGTTTCAGCCAGGGGCCCCACACAACCTCAATCCGCCCCTGTCAGTTACGGTTCACCTGCGTTTGCTGCAATGTTATTAAACGATTCATTCATTCAGCACACTCACTTCATTCATTCAGCACACTCACTTCATTCATTTAGCACACTCACTTCAGTAAACCGTACCCGTTACGCCGCTTCGTTAAATTTTGCTGGTTGCAAAAGCAGGTAGTTTAGTACTTTGGGTGTAATTTCATGGAAACCACGTGGTTTTGCGCTGTTTTGTTCTCATTTGCATAATTCCGTGAGAGCAGGAATCTGTGGCAGTCCACTTCTAATAGAAGAAGACCACTACACATTTAGGACAATTCCGCAAGAGCACTGGTCCATAGGAAGTGTCCATGGCACGCCCAAGTTAACAATTTAGAAACCTGGACCCGCCGGTCTAGCTCGACACGCTCAGTTTATCACTACAAGGATGCATTCACTCATGGTTTTATTAGTATAGCTTTAAGCTCTGCGATATACTTTGCTACAGGGGTTTATCAGATACTTTAACATACACAAACTTTACTACGAGTAATCAAGAGTTAATGCGCCGTTCTGTTGTATGATAGGGAGAGAGAGTAAACCATGGCGTTAAGTAGTCGGACTACAACCTGCTTAAAGAAATTGGCTATAACTTTCGGTGATTCCGTTAGTCTAGCCGTTCTAGGATAGTAGCCAGCTACAAGCGTATTCTGGTTCACGAATTTACCAGACCCCAGAAGTTCGCCAACTATCCATCCTTCAATTGGGTTTATTCCAGTTTGGTAAGTCCACTACCGGTTTAGGTGTTGAGACTGGTAAGCCCACGAGATCAACTGACTGGCTAGTGAGTTTCAGGTCGAGAGGAAAACACAACGTATTACACCTCGATCACGTGACTGCATATTGCGCGATGATTGGTCAATCTGGTGACCACGCCTACGTCACGCGATTTCGTCATTTTCGAAATCAATTTTTACAATAAAAACGAATGTCGTTTTTATCGGGATTTTTATTACTACTTTCGTATGGGATCTTAATGTAAATATTATTACAGGTTACACTCCTCCTAAATGTAACTAACAATAAATGTACAGAGTGCAATTTTACAGTACATCAAACAAATGCACATGATAGTGTTCTAAAAGAGTTAATGTCTTTGTCTGTTGTTTTAATGTCCCACTTCGTTCGGCTCTTCGTCAACTCGTCAGTACTTCCAACTTGATTTCTTTTGTTATCTTAGGTAATCGAAGTCTTCTTTCGTTGTTGTTTCAGTGTCAAAAGACGTTTCAGGTTGAGGAGCCAAAACGAACTCAACATTCCTCTCCGTTCTGTTTGATTGAAGACATCAGTATCTTTTCATAAGAATTGAATAATGAGAATGAAGGGACTAGAGAATTCGAACGTTCTTCATTGATAGCTCTATGGTGTGGGTGATCTTTTTTCTGGAGGGCGATCTTCAAAATGGAATTAAAAATGTTGTCGTTGTTGTTTGAGCTCGCATCAATATATGAAACAAAAGATATTGATCAAAAGATTTTGAACAGATTACAAGCGTCTTCGTAAAAACCTTCCTTTATGAAGGAGTCTCGTAGCTTATTGGATGCAAGATAGTATCTGGTGAAATAGGAGTTTTTATACTATTGGTGTTTTGTATACAAAACAAAGTTTTCGGAGAAATTTTCAAAATTCAAACTAAATATAATGATATCGGTAGTATTTTTTCTCGTAGGTGTCATAAAAAGGTAAAGCTTTGATGTCTACATAAAATGATGATCGTTTTGGACTGAATGAATATCTGATATTATCAGAAAGTTTATTAGTGTCCAGTACATAATGATTCCAGTCAATTATGATGGCAACGTCGTGTGCTACATAATAATGATTGCACACTTATAAAGGTGGAAAGAAGTGAGAACACGTCAAACCTAAAAAGTGGTAGGGTAGTCTTATGAGAACCTTCCTTTAAAACCCGGGGGTACATCCTCAAACGTTTTATCCCTCACGTTCAAGACAATTCACAACATGTAGTTTTTACTTAACAAAATGAGGTTCCTTACACAAATTTTCTAAACCGAAGGTGATCTTCAGTGTTTGTCAGGTTTTCTCAACACTATCTAAGTGTTGTAAGACATTCCGTTGGCTCATTGACCATAATAATTATTTCGTTTGGCTTCATTCGTTTCATACGGCCTATAAACGGACGTCTACATCAATATTAGCTTAGTCAATTCTTTCCCATCTACAGTGGTGTCTGTGCCAACGTTTAATAGGGGTATCTTCCCCAGATCTAAGAACATAGCGAGATTAATTCTATTATCACTTTGTTCTTTTAACACTTCGGTTCCCTCTAGTTTATTTCACTAAAGTGTAAATCTTGATAGTTATTATCAGGCATGATCTTTTGTCAACGTTTGCTCTAATAATTTTAAAATGCCTGATGGTTTTTACTATAACCATTATAAAACTGGATTTGTAACTTAATGGAATTTGAGAGAGGTGCTGTTTCTACAATTATTATGACAAAGAAGCGCTTCGGATAGCGGTTAAAAAAACGACACAACGTGGACTGGCCAGCTAGCTGATGAACTTCCCAAACCCATCATCAAAAATTTTCCTAAATAAAAAGTGTATGTGAATGGAATTGATAAAATTTGGGCTGCAGACCTCGTTGAAATGCAAGCATTTTCAAAGTCCAACCGTGAGGTCAGGTATCTTCTCACAGTGATTGATGTGTTTTCAAAATTTGGTTGGATGTTTCCGCTCAAAGACAAAACTGGAAAATCGGTCGCAGACGCGTTCAAGGAGATTTTCAAAAAATTAAAGCGAAAACCAGAAAAGCTTTGGACAGACAAAGGCCGATAGTTTTACAACAAACATGTGAATAGAGTTGGGTGTAGAGCTTTACTCAGCTGAGAACGAAGAGAAATCGTCAGTGGTCGAACGTTGGATCCGAACGATGAAAGAAAAAATGTTCAAGTATTTCACAACAAACAATACCAACAAATATATTGACGTTCTTGATGACTTTGTTGAGAGATACAACAACACGA
>JGI24021J15306_10013434_pt1 | contig 10168 bp, 2 predicted proteins | sample Ectturendosymbi1_FD_15306 | JGI IMG/M metagenome (IMG submission 15306) | reverse complement strand
TTTGACCGGTGCTTTTGCAAAGTTGAAACGAGAGCATGTGAAACGCTACTCAGTTGCGCTAAGCGTTTAGGGGGCCTCGCGGTCACAACTTTGCCCGGGGCCTCGCGCTCATTTAATCCGGCCCTGGCTATAGGTCAATATACAGCTAAGTAAATACTGTAGGCAACTTTTCCAATCTTTTTATTGAAATCTTGTTCACTAATGGTTGAAGACAGTCTTTTGCAAAAGTGCCCATCCCTAAACTAAATCTCCACGATAGTGCTGCTTTTTGTCTTCGGCAAAAGCTTCGCAGAGATTTACTTGAAAACCTAACTTTCTAACATTATATACACTAGCATCATTAAATTATACGCTCTCTGTTTCTGAATATGTGGCAACCAACGTTACAGCAAAGTCACTTACATTTCTGCACAGAACAAATCATGGCTGTGCTGTGGTGTCTCACATGTGCTGCTGTGATACTGTCACTGTTACAAGAAAATAACCTTTCCAGCAGTATACTACACAGGGTAAAATGTCGGACAGCAGTAGTTAACGATCTTCATGGTCTCTAGTAATTTGAAAAATGATAGAAATTATTTTATCGAAGCTAAACTTTATAAACTAACAGAATCAGTGATACCACACCAAACTCTGTTTCGGCCTACCGTCTAACATTTGAAAGCTCTTTACATGAAAACGTGACAAACATCACTTTTATTTTTGAAACTTCTCCGAATACAAAACCTAAAGAGAGAAAAGTGGGGGACATGGCATATTATGTCCCCCCCCGTCTGAAAAAGTGGGGGGACACGTCCCCCTGTACCCCACCAAATTGCGCCCATGGCCACAAGTACCGTGTTTCGTGCATGATTTTTAGTGCTGGCCGCCCATAGATTTTTGCTGCCCGCTTTTCAGCCAAGAGGAAGATTTTCTCCGTGCCATGTGAGTGCCAAAAGCACGATCACTCAGTGTTTCATAAATTACAACCAATTAATATATTGATTGTATTTCAAGTAGAGACTGTTGTAATGACGGCTTAACCTCGTAGTCGTAGCAAGGTCAGTGGTTTCACTCTCGCAAACGTGTGAACTAGTATTTGATGATTGAAATTTCGCCGCTCTAAGCTATAGCACCGAAAGCCTACAGGGATGCCGGAAAGCGGGGTCATTTCTCCCCTACCCTTTCATAGAAGGGGCAACGGGGACAGAGGTGCCTTTTTATAAACGTATCATAGGTGATTTCATGGTTTATCAAGATCAAATTGAAACAAATTTATTGCAGCTATTCGCGCACCCAGAAACTTCAGAATGGTTTTCTATGATTTCTGGTATTAATTTTGAGATCACCACCGTGGTTGAACAAAAACATAAATATAAACGAATTTTTTGTTTTTTATAATTTGCATTGCCCACACCTCGTTTACTGCCGCCCTGCCCTACCGCTGTTCAGGCGTCCCTGAAAGCCTGTATGGGAAATCCGGGTCTGTTTTTAAGCCTTCAGTATGACTGACCGGCATTTAAACTCAGCGTACCAGCTGTGGCGAGGCGATGACGCCAAACGTAAGGCTGAGGTCGTGGCAACAATCCTGGAGTGAAGGTGTTCGAGCGGCAGGTCGCTTTCATTGCTGTCTGTGGGGAACCTCGATCAAATGTTACCCGTTCGACCCTCACTTTCATTGGCTCAGAGCGGTGCAGCATCATTGTTGCATCACGGTTCTAGGACCACTGGCGACTGGAATAGCCAACAACCGCACAATTGCCCTCTTGGCTTGCAAAAAACTGTCACAGTTTTGTAAAAAATTAGGGTAGTTAGATTTGCGAAACATACCGAACAGCCTAAACTTCTGGCGGTGTACTGACTACAGAGAAACCGTTCACAACTGCGCTCTGCAGTTGTCGTTGTTAGCACTTTTCCGGTTGGCAGTTGTCCTGATACCCTGCAACATAGCTTTGNTGGCGTGTGCTCAACCAACTGTATCACTTCACAATGAAATGACAGTTGTCGTATTTACGTATAGGTNGGACAAAACTGCCATTAATTTATTAGACAACCATGTTGACTGCTGTAACACAAGNGTTTGAGTCGTAGTTATCAATAACTTTTTCTTTTAATTTTTGTACCTTAGCAACAGCGCGGTTTGCGGTTGTGTTGCGAATTAAATGTTATAATTATTTGCGAGTGGTGCAAAAGATGGTTATAAACCTTAAAAGCAGTTAGAGCAGCGTATTTTCGTTTGCTCTTTTTTATTATGGCCTATGGCGTCGGAATGCGACGATCTGAACGTCGAAGGCACGAGAACATCTGCGTAAAGTTCTTTCACAACGCAGTTGCGAGCACAGTAGTGTAACAACTGTTAACAGCAATTGTCCTTCGAGTGCCGTCGATGATCGCTCGGGCAGGGATTTGTTTAGGGCAGGGGTCGGGAACCTTTTTGTCTAAGGGAGCCACGAAACCTACATATTTATAATTGTATTTCCGTGAGAGCCATATTATATTTTTCAACACTTAATGCAACTAACGTACTAACTAACGTGTGATTTTATAAGCAAAATCAACAATTTTAAACAATGTTAAATGTCTGAATGTTCTCTTTAATAACATGCTTCTTACTATTATTGCGACTTCTGGTGCTGCATGGTGTTGCTGATCGCTTTGTAGTCTGGTAGATGGAAAATTACAGAAAAACTTTCATTCATAACAATCGTGTTAAGAAAATATCAAGCGAGCCAGATGCAGTGACCAGCCCAAAAATTTGGGGGGTCAAAAAATTGGGGGGCAAAATGTTTGATTTTAAACGAATAACACCATTTTGTTTGGAAAAACGTCTCTCAAAGCACAAAATGACTATGTTTTCCAAAAATTTGGGGGTACATGGCCCCTTTCGCCCCCCCTGGCTACGCCTTGGCCAGATGCAATCATCCAAATGGGCCACATCTGGCTCGCGAGCCATAGGTTCCCGACCCCTGGTTTAGGGTGTTAATGAGATCGCCCATTTCTTGACCGCATGGTCTTCGGCGAAGCTGTTCCGACGTGAAGACAGGAGCAACACGACCGGACTCCGACGAAGATTGCATCCGCATTGGAGTTTCCCTGCTACAGCCATTACGCCGAACGTCTGGCCAGACAGAAGCTAGTTCCAATTTTTAAGGTCTTGGTTCTATCCGGCCGAGATACGAACCACGCCGAACTATGACCTACCAGACGCGAAGCGAGCGCGTCGTTTGCTCAACGTAGCGATTACCTGCAAGTTGTCAATCAACAATGCAGTTTTTCACCTGAGTGATCAAAAGGGGGGTTGGGGGACGACAATATTGCATGATGGCGATCCCACTGACGCGGAAAGCGAGCTATAAATAGGACAGTAGCGCTGCATTGCAGTGGTAGAGTGAACCTGGTCGAGCGGCTAATCTCTATTGCTGCTTGTTGCTACGCCCATAACTGCTAGTGTTCTTACCGCTGGTGGTTCGCGCCTTCCGTAAGAGGGCCTCAAAAATATAGTTGCAACATTGTGGGAAGTGAAAGTGATTCATGGCAACCGCAACCTTCACAGAGGGCCGCAACAATTGGAAGGTTTGTGCCGTCTTTTGTTCACCTAGAAAAGGCTCAATAAACTCTTGGTTCGAAAAGCCTTATATGTTTTGGCTAGTGAATTTAGGTCACCGCCACGATCTTTGATTTTGATGATCCATGTATTTTTAATTTCTAAGACAGTTTTGAATGTGGTGTCAAGTGCACTGGTGTCAAGTGTTTGCGTTGTAGAAAACGGCCTTAAAACATCCACAGCAGGGGTGTCTGCAAATACCATTTTTGGCAAGAGTTGAAGACATTTATTAAACTACTTAGTTCATTTTTGTTGACGGTTGTGTGACACAATGTTTCCAAAATGCAGATCTACGACTTGCAGTACCGATCTGATAGATTTTGCTGTTAGTGACTGAACTACCGGCAGTGCCTCTCACCGCGTAATTGATCAGGATGCTTCGAGCACTGCCCTGTGCAGACAATTGACGATCAATCCCATTAAGGTAAATGAGACGGTAAACGGAGAGCAAATGGCCTGTTGCGCAAACATTGCACAAAACGTATCATTTATCTTGTACAAAACAGGTGATGAGACATGAAAGCAACCGATGTCTTCTTGCTGTTTTTATTGTGAGCAGCGCTAAGAAACGGATATGCGTATACCCTGCCAATCACACAGTGAATTCTGGTACGCGGGAAGAAATTACAGGCCGTCGCGTGTGTGTTCGGTGAAAATCTCTATTCAAACTCGATGTTTGCATACAAGTTTCGATTGCTTGGAGCTGCTAAAAATGTTTAAACATTTGATTGGCCATGTCCCGAAATGATAAGAAATTCCTATCTATCTGCCGTGTCACAAACTACGAACCACTAAAACTTTTCCATACTGTATAAATGTTGTTACTTCAGATGAAAACAAAGATAGCACTCACGGAACTTGTTTAGAAGCTCACCCAAAACATTTTGTCATTTGGCACATTACTTTCTAACTTACCAGCTCAGCAGCAGAACCTTCTTCACTTCATCTGCTAATCCAAAGGCATTTTTTTCAAATATCAGAGTTAGCCTGTAAAACAACTGACATGTTGTTCGAGCCAAGCTACTGTAAATAAAATTAAACGTGTATAACGTAGTGTGCTTCACAATATTTATTATAAGAATTAACTTGATGGTCATGTTTAAAATGACCCTGTTACACAGGGTGCTGACTGCTGTAGAAATTTCCAATCAGTGCTCTTCCTCGGTGTTGCTCACCTCCTCTAAACACCATGCTTATTTTATTGCTACCTGTGGCTCACCTACCTCACCTTTTCTTATTGCTGTTACATATCAAGCTTACTTTGATTGGTGTTTTTTCCTGTTCTTGATGATGCAGTCGTTTGAATGTAATCCTTTCCAGTTTTCTTGACTGGCCACCGCTTATCCAATGATCAACGCCCCAGATTCGATTGCCCTAGTGGCAAGCCTCTTTTTCAGCAGGCCAGGGAAATACCAGGATAGTAAAGTTTCTAGTTTTTTAAAAGTGGGTATATTCTTTGAAGCAGGCGAGTTGCTGGAGGCAAACAGAAAGTTTGACGAAGATGCACGTCAAGGCTTGGTTGTTGGGAGACAAATATAAAACAGGGGTCATAATCATCGGAAGGCCATGAAAAGGGCATCACTACATATGCGAATGGGGTAAACCAATTGCAAAGGTTTGGAGCACTACCAGCCTCTCCCCTCTGGCAATCATCCTGGTGCGATTACTTTATGCAGTGATGTAGGATAAACATAAGTGATGTCGCTGCAAGCAAAAAGGGTTTTTGCATAAATGTTCTGTAAACTTGGATCAAGACACATCACTACTGACAGCGAGGAACCTGAAAATAGAATAACTGCGAAGCACCAAAAGTTTTATCTCCAGTATATTTTTTGTTGCATTACTTGAACCTAGATGTCCGAAAGCGTAAATTTCATGATCACATTAACTAAATTTTTGTGTGATCACTTTCATAACTTGTGATTCTGCTCACTCACGCATTTCATTGGTTTCAAGCAGTATTGCCTTTTGCCGCCACAGCACAGAACTCTTGTTTTTCACCGGATATGTAATTTCAATTCAAAATCAGTCAAGAAGATGTGCAAGGGTAAAAGTTAACTATAACTACCCAAACCTTCACAAAGTTAAAGTTTGGGTCAAGTAGTATTTTCCAAAAAATATGATTTTTCAAAGTTTACGTCTTTAAACAAAAGCCGTCTTGCACCTGAGGTCTTCGCATCACATCTCTCTTTTGCGGCCAACGCGATTTTCAGTGAAATATCCAATTTCCAAAGCGATACACGTGTACCTAACCCTTTTATGTGGGGTTGTCGCACTTTGCTGCAGGCAAGCATTTGTGATTTCCTGCAGGTGCTCATCCGTATAAACCCTTTAATGTTTTTTAAAATCTTCTTTCTTTGCAATTTCAAGCACGGTCAAGCTCCAGTGCGCTAGGGCAGTTGCAAAGCTTAGTTTGAAAAGCAAGGGCAGCTACGAAGCTTAGTTTATGGATTTGGGTTAACGAAAGCATTATGGCTTCGAGAGCATTGAAATATATTTGATGTCCCTGTCATCTTTGTGCTGAATTTCGCGTGAACAGTAAGTGAGGGACAACCACATGTTTTTGTTTTTCAACCGTCATTTCCAAGCTTTCATATAATACTCTCCTAACCTTGTCTTCTTACAACTTTAGTGAAAATTTGTGGACATGTATTACAACTTTGTAAACCTGCTACACATATTTGTGCGTGCTTGGTGCTAGGGTGGGCATTTTAGAATATAGAATCTTTCGAGTACGAAACCTAATAACTCGAATCCAAAATGTCAACTTATATCGAGTAGTTGGAATCAAAATGATAAGAATCACCAACAAACCGAGATGGAAATAAAACACACCCGAGCGCATCTCTTACTACTTTTTCAACGTTTTATGTTATGTGGGAGTGCTTACTAACTAGTGTTGCCCTACGGTTTTTCCTCATTGTTTCGCAATCACGTTTGACAGGAAAAGTTCGGCAATATTGAGCATTCTGCATTGCAATAAGAACAAGCTAAGAAGTTGTCATTTCGTTGATCTCATGCTCAAGTAGTGTGACGTATTTTCGTTACATAACTATAAAAAAGTTAGGATTTCATGTTTTAAAAATTTGGAAAACTTTTTCTAGAATAATCTCGAATTTCTGGATTCGATCTTAAATATTCTAGAACTATTCTAGCTAATCTAGAATGCCCGCCGCTGCTTAATATTTCTTTTTATCAAAGTAAGCAATCTGACTTATTGGTAAACAGATAGGTTTCTTGAACATTGGCGCTGAAACTGGTGGCGCTTCTACTACTATTGCGGGTCGGATGCAACTTTTTTGTACTCTTCGCATCTTTGCTTTCACGAAGCATTGCCGTGTATTTCGCTCTGCAAGATGTAAGATGCAATGTAGTTGCAGTGTAGAACCTTGATGTTTTTCTATAAGAAGATATTGTTTTTGTGTCTTCTTGTTTTTGTCAAACGGAGAAAAATACTACGTATAATGGCTTTGGTGTCCGATTTTTCAAAAAAGAACCGAAACTCTGGTTCATTTCAGCTAAATATCCAATGTTTGTTAAAAGAAAGTTTTGCGAATCTACAGTAGTAACGGTTTTACTATGTTTTAGTGATTTAGTCAGTCGCTGGTCTAACACTAAAAACTCTGCAAGGCCTTTATTGGGCAGTTGTTTGTAATGAAAGTTTTTTTGAAGTTCATTATGACTTTATAAATTTTAAGGAATGGATCAGGTTCATGTCACATTAGCACAATCTCGAATGTTATCGTTGAGTTATAAACGTAAGGTATGCTGCAAACGTAATAGAAAAAGAGGGTATGTGTAAGTCATGAATGTAAGTTTGTAACTTTTATTTTTTTGGCCTGCTTCGTTACTGCATTGTTCAGTTAGTACAACGGTTTACTAAACAAATTATCATTTTGTATTTTTGTTGTCTATGCGCTGTTTATTTTGAATTTGATGGAGGAAGACAAACGTAGCATTGTGTATGCCATGGTCAAAGTAGAAAAGTTTTTCTCCAAGTGGTGCATGTGCGTAGTGACGGGAACGAGGGTTTAAGTGTAAAGACGTGGACTTGATTGAGCGGAGGTTGTGAGTATAATCAGACTAAATTGCACGTAGTGATGTATTATCCTACGGTACATGCTCCTCTAAAATGGCGGATCCAGGCGAGGCAGGAGCAACTGCCCTTCAAAACAGCTGTGTCGCCCCGTTGATACAAATGCATCCCATTTTGGAGCCTATATCGAAGTAGAAACAGAGATTTTAAAATACTCTAAATCAGAGGTTTTTAGGGTTTTTCAGTCGCGCCCCCTTTGGCGTTAGTCATTGATACTCGCACACAAGGATTTTTAAGATTTGACCTTGCTGACTGAAAAGACATTTTAAGAGACTGCGACTATTTTATCTGAATACCGAGATGATCTTAAAACAAGGTTTTAGTGTACTTTGATGGTGGTAGTAAAGTGAGTTCCTACTGTATTTTGAAAGACCGTTGGAAAATTTTGAGAGACCGTTTTGGTCTCTCAAAACAGCTTAAAAAACACTGCTCGCACCTCACCTAACCTCAAAATCAAACACAAAAAGCAAAACAACAATTTATCTGTCATTATCCTGCATAATGAGAAGGGTGCAATCGTTTTTTGGAAACTAGTAGTTTAATTCGAGGCTTTGTTAAAGACAACGCACATAGCCAATCGGCTTCACATTCCAGTTTGTTCAAGGTTTGTCTTTTCTGCTTTGTTTCATTTACGAACGATTAAACAAGGCATTTGACACTTTACAACAATATGCCTCTGCCATACTTGCCCCCCCTTGCGAACATTTAACGCCCTCACCCCCCAGTGCAAGAACCCAGGATCTAGACTACACGATGCTTTGCACTTCGTTGAACTGTAGGAGATAAGTGTCAGATTTTTACCCAGCCTCTATTTTCGAATAGTATCAGAAATGCTATTCTTTCGTGATAATACCATTTTCCATTATTTCTTTCCCTCGTGAGAAATGCCCAGTCTTACTCAGGTAATCAAAAATGCAATCGCTTTCGCTATCGCAGCACGGTTCTCGATTTGCCGCTGGGCTGTGCAAAATTGGTCTGTTTTTGTTACAAGTTTATCTTTCAATGCCTGATGGCAGCAGGCCAAGTGAGAATCTGTCATGCATATGAGATTGTGTTGACGATTGACGATTGCCCACACAGCTACCTAAACTGGGAGTAATGCCACAGCATATGCCTTTCATTCATTTTTTGTTTTTGAATTGTTGCTTCAGCAAGAAATATCGCTTCCATGTATATGATACATGTAATTGCAAAAGCTTCGTCTGGAAACATGATTGTCAGTTACCTATTTAGTCGACTCCTATCATGGGACTTGAGTTGCCACTTATTAGTGTAAGACAGGGTTCCCATTCCCAACAGGGCGAATCCAGGCCAACACCGTCACTCGGGCTCATCACATTTCTCACATACAATCCATATAAAATAAAATTTATAAATATACAAGAGACATAAAGCACACGGCAAATTCATAAATGCACTGATAAATATGCAAGATGACTACGTACAAAGTTCTCGCTTTTCCGCAATACTTCTAGTTCCAAATGACTTATCCTTTATACCTAATGCTGTGTTTTCCTCCATTTGTAATTTAAGGGTAAAAGAGCAATAAAAAACATTTGCAAAGCAAACTGATCTGCAAGCAATGTTCCCTCTAAGCTGCGCGCCTGCACAGCCGCGCAGCTGGTAAGATCCCTCGGCGCAGTTGCAACGATGCTTATACAAGTAGTAGGGAACTGGGGATTGAGGGGTCCGGCTCTTTTCTTTGTTTGTTTATTTTATCAAGTTCTCAACGATGCCCAAAATTGCATAGGAATTCCCCACCCCAGGGCCCTTGTCTTTCCCGGGGTCTCTCTGTCTTCCCAAAATTGCATAGGAATTCCCCACCCCAGGGCACCTTGTCTTTCCCAGGGTCCCTCTGTGTTGCCTTGGGCCTCTCTGTCTGTCCTCATCCTTGAAAGCCTGGAGCTAATGTATTTTGTCGATCTGGAAGGATTATTCGTTTGTCATCATCAGCAGAAAGGGCGATTTTTTNGACTTGCTCTGTAAAGACTTAGTTATGATGACTCCGAATCACATTCATAGGTCTCAGCTGTTGTCTTCCTGAAAATAAACAATTTTTATAATCGTTTAATGTTATTACTTTATTTACAACATATTTTTTCACACCTTTACATTTTTTGAATTCATCACCATCCATATCAAAGGCATATGATTTGGCGCGCAGTCCGACAAATTCAGATATGATCTTCCCACCAGCCTAAATCCTTAAACATGCCGGGGACTTTTTTGTTAAGTCTCGGAAGTTTTGAATTCTCAAAGTTGGAGGTATCAAACTTTTCTTTGATGTGTTTTCGGGTATCTTCGAAGAAGTCTTCTGNATGTATTTCATACATCAAAGAATCCGTATCAGTCATGAGCAATTTTGCTTTTNGTCCATACTTTTTCTTGATGAAGTTATAATGAAAATCATACATCAGAGTTTTTGAGATATCGAGGATTGACATCCCAAGATAAACTGGCTTGTTGAAAACAAGTTCCGTTTTTTTCAT
>JGI24021J15306_10013433_pt1 | contig 10168 bp, 5 predicted proteins | sample Ectturendosymbi1_FD_15306 | JGI IMG/M metagenome (IMG submission 15306) | reverse complement strand
CGTTAGGTGGTAGTATTTCGCTGAAGTTTTTACTGGAAACTAGGCTACAATCCGAGTCTTTTGATATTTTGGATGACCTGCTGGGGTTTCGGGTTCAAAAGCTGTGATGTAAGTTAGTAAAAATATTTGACTAATTAGCTAATTAGATACTTAATTTGTTTATTTTATATCATAACTTTTGAACCAGAAACGCCAGAAAGTCGATCAAAGGCTCAAAAAACTTGGACTCGAGCATAGTTTCCAATGAAAACTTCAGCGAAACACTTTGGCCTAGCGGTTGGGCCCTAGACCAGGCAACATGAGCCAAAATGACCCTACAACTACTTCTTTTATGACGTCAGTCACAAAAAATCCGCACGCCCCAACCAAAAAATTTTTGTTCGAGTGCAATCGAATAGACTGGCCGATCCGTTTGAGCCCTTGAACAGCTCTCTAGCGCAATCGGCGGAGGAGCTAGGGCGTTGGTTAGGCTACCGAAAACTGCTGCTTTTTAGGCCGAAATCGAAGTACGAATATATCGTAGACCGGCTCTCAATATTCAAAGCTTACTTTCATTACACTGTGCAACTTCAAACATGGTACGTCGTCTACATTTCAAATGCATTTTATCACTAATTTCAGCCAACAGTGCCATTATGCTGTTGAAGTCAGGCCGTTCTGTCGTATTAATTATTGGATGACGTAAAGGTGATGTCATATCTTCGTAGTGTGCAGATCGCCGTTTTTTAAATATATAGCATCACCCGCACAGCATGTGACTGAATACTGCGCGCAGCAATAATTGGAGTTGTGCTGATTGCGAAAATACGTTTGGAAACGTTAATATGATTCTGTTTGTATCTCCGGTTTTTACGATATTTCCTTTAAACTTAGCAAACAAGTTTTCTCAAGTTCAGAGACACGTGCAATGACTAGCCCTTTAACGCCCGGGCCAATCACTGTAGTGGCCGGCCAACTTTTGAACGGCCATAACTTCTGAATCGATTAAACTAGAGAGTCAATGAAGGCATCATTGGATCCGAGAGAAAGCACGGTATTTTTTGAGGTAAGTGGCACGCTCTTGTGACGTCGTTATCGGGGAAAAAAACGTTTTTCGCGAAGGTTAGGAAGCCAGTTGCGTCCATTCAAACAGCCACAGACCTCAAATCAAACAAGTTGGAAATAAACTTTCTACACAAAAAATGTCGGTAAGACCTTACCTTTGCAATGATCATTAAAAAAGTTGAATTTTTTTTGGTGGGGGAGCCAACAGAGAAAAAAACACGGATTACAGTTTTTTGAAGTTCAAACCACTTTTCTGCCAGTCAGCACCCATGAACCCCACCAAAGTTGCAGAAAAAGTGTATTTGGGTGTTTCACAACATCCCACCAAGTTATGCCAAAATATTGACAGCAAAATTTTATTCTTGAAGAAAATGAAAAAATCCACTAGGTGGCTGGGCCAATTTTTAGGTCTATTTTTGGCCATAAATCCTCAACACCTTAGGCTAGCAGGCTAATCAAGGTCTCTAAAGCTTCTGAATAGCTCCAAGAACATTTCAAAGAACAAACCAAGTCACTCGCCCCTGTACATTTTTCTCAAGAAACTAAAACGTGACCTGAATCTCAATCAAACCAACCCACACTTTTTTACCCCTAATTTTCCCCAAAAAAACAGCCCGAACTCATGTGTTTGACAACATTGTGTTCTTGGGTTCTTCAGACGTCAGCAAAGCACAGAAAACGGATTGGAAAGGCTAAACCGGATACAGGGCACAAATTTTTTGATTTTTTCGGAAACTTGCCAAAAAATCACTATGGAAAATTCACAAATCTGGATTTTTCTCAAAAATTTCGAATGTAAAGGAAAATTTTTGGGAAGTTCAATGGATTTCTTGCTGTGTCCTGTATCCAGGGATGGTTTCACTGGCTCTCTAGCCCAATCCGTTCAGGAGTTACGGCCGTTCAAACGTTCGCTGGCATAGTGGCCGGCACAGGCGTCTGAACACCACATGTTTTGCCGTTCTGCCTTAGCTCAACAACACTTCAGGTGACAGAAGTGCAAAAGGGTTCACATACGTCTTTATGGGCAACTCTACTTCTATAAACCAAATTATGAGCACGTAAATATTACTGCATATGAATATACCGGTTTTTCAAAAATTGTTGCAGCAAATAGGATCTTGTCACTTTAACGCAAGTTTTAGGTTCTGAAGGTTTAATCTATGCTTCAGATTGCAGTTTTTGACAATTCTTTGTAACTTCCAACGAATTCTTAGATGTTTAAAAAAATTCTCATTAGAAATGAACGTTGAATTGACCTAATTTTTCTAATTTTTCAGAAATTGCAAGCTACTGGTGTAATACATACCTCACGACTACAATCGACATTTATCAAATTTGTGAACACCAAGGGAACCCAAACAAAGAGCATGGAATATGATAGGCATTTAAAAGAACAAATAAACAGTCATGTTCATGCATGAAACCAGTGAATTTCTACACTACGCTTTACAATTAGTAACACAATATTTCAGGCTAACATTAAAAATATCTTCAAGAAGATAGGCCTCAAGCAGCAAAGGCAATTTGATTTGCTATGTTTCGAGTTGTCAACTATATGACAAGTAATGAAGATAATTTACACATTGCACTCACTTATTTTACAAATCAACAGCTTTTAAATGCATAAGATTTGGTACAAAAATTAATTCAACAACCAAACTTACCACAAAATCCAGCGATTCCAGAAATATCAGAATCTCTCACAGAAGTTTATTGGATCAATTATAAAAAAGCTTTATTACACCTCAGTGTCAAAACTCTGCACAAAAACAGCATATTACTTTCAAAAGCATCAGCTTTATGAAGTATTTACTTGGGTATTTGGTAAAAAAACTACTGTGGTCAAGCACGTGATGCTTCTCAGAGGCATGCCTCCCTACCTTTTTCTGCATGGTAATGCATCACAATTTCTATTGAGAGCCATTAATTATGTGTTTTACAAATATTACAAGCTGCTGAGCATATCTTTGTGTGAAACATTTGTAAACTTACACAAAATATCAGTGTGAAGATTTTTACTTTCCACTAAAAAATATTTCTTCAGCAAAACAACTCAAAAACAGCTGTATTTTGCACAACCCTCACTCACTGTTGAAATCATAAATAAAATTTGTAATCATGTATTGTAGAAATGGTGCTTTAGGACTTAATCACAGGACTAAGCAGCAGGCATTACACGTAGTGAAGTCTAGGTTGACACAACATGAAACTAATCATTTCAAAACTTTCCATCAGAAATATCCAATTTTTGAAGCATTGTGTTGACAGAACTGCTGTTTAGAAAACATTGTCTTATCATATTTTTAACTATTGCTTTAATCTGTGCAATGTTGCAAGTCCATAACAAACCATCAAGTTTGCTGTGTGTTTGTCTCTAACAAACCACAAATGTGTGCTTTCTTACTTCATCACAAGTCTCATGTATGCAGAAATGCCTCATTCCAACACAGTGTGCTACAAAAGTGATGTAAGCCAGGAGTGGTCAATTATCAGCCTTCAGGCCAAGTAAGGTCTGCTAGTACTGCATTTTTAGTGGCTTGTGTAAACCTTCAGGAAAAAACTTCTAAATCTTCTATCTGAAATTTTCACCAGCTTATCACAGTAAATGTTAGTGGTGCGGCTAGTTCTTGAACTGACACTTGCTTCTATTCCCATTAGAAGGTATGGGCCTCCGCTAAACACAGCATTCTCAAAGTAGCCCCTGACCCAAGCCTAATTACCACTGTTAGTGCCATAATACATTCCAGAAAAGTACTTGTTTTCTTGTGCAGGGAGACATGCTACATTCCAGAACATACTTGAATCTTTTCTCTCACCATAAGTGCCCTGCTAATCCCTTTTAACTTGTAAGTACATTTTGAAATATCCGAGTGTCTTGATATTGTTGTGCAATGTGGTACATGTTTAGGAGAGTGTTTTTCTCTTCCTTTGTCTCGACTTGATGCGACAGTTCTGTGGAGCACATCTTTCACTTTTGCTAGGGCCACAAAAGTCGCTATAGGCCTTTGGGCCATATCTCAGTTATAACTCCGCAACCAAATATACTAAAGAGTTACTTAACGGCTCAAAAGAAACAACTTTTGTCTACAGAAAGTTTTTTTGAAAAACAATGGGTGATTTGGGCTTTTTGCACAGGGCCCCAAAACATCTTTGGGACCACCTCATGATGTCATACTGTCTCCTAAATCTCCAAATCCAATAGTACCCAATTATTTTTTTAATTGAAGGTATTATTGCAACCTTGCAGATGGCATTGCATTGAATGTGCGATTCACCACGAATGGGATGTGCACGAAGAATAATACCCATATATGTGTGGCGCAAACAAGTAACAATAGTGTGATCTTGTCAGGTTATCTCTATTGTTACTTGCTGCCGCAGTGTAAAGCTTTGCGCACTTGTCACTCAAGCTCTGTGATCACATTAGTATAAAACTTACTGTATCTTCTGATGCTTCAATAAGCTCTATAGCACTATCAGCTAAGACAGTGTGGTCCAACAACAGGTAAGGGTGGCATATGGCCTGCCAGTGTTTACAGTGGCCTGTGAAAACATTCAGGAAAAGTCTTCAAATCTGAAATTTATTGAGAAGCGTTGTAGGTTGCATTCGTCTCACTTGCTTGCGCTGGATAAAATGCACTTGCACAAGAACAATGAATAATACTTTTTCTATGTACCAGTATTGTTTGTTTTATTGAATAAGAAGGTATGGCTCTCAGCTAACCATCTGCTGGGGCACCTCTCTGAATAACCTGTTTTTAGTGCATTGGCATTGATTGTCTTGAACAGTACACCTGGCACAGTGAGCTCAGTACCACCAAATAAATCTGTCATTCTATCTGCTAAATCTGACCTTAAAATATCCCTCAAGCCAAATTAATTACCCATTCAAACTTAAAATCTTTTAACAAAAATGTACAATATTAACGGTATTAGAGACTGTAGAGAGCTTCTAGAAATCAGTCCACAAAGCAAGATTTCCAAAACTGAAAGAATTCACACTAAAAATGCCATTGACGTTTGAAAACGCATATTCATGTGAGAGTGCATTTTGTATGATGAAGCAAACAAAAAAAAATAATTTAAATCTGACATCCCTCAAATCTTACTAACATCGAGAATGTAGGTGTCAGTCTAATATGGCTTTTATCAAAAAATTTTGCAAAAGCAATGCCGGAAAAATGGAATACATATCTTCCTTCCAGTTTTGCGGAGTCGGAGATAAAATTCCAACTCAGATCTTTCAAAAATTTCTGACTCTAACCTTTCCAAAATTTCCGACTTTAACTCCTGACTCCTTAACATAACATGAATGAAGTCTGGCAGTCAACAATTTTGAAGCAACTAGCAATCAATGGAAATTGTGGAAGACAGCATGAATTACGTGTTTTAATAAAAGTTCCAATAAAAACTGTATCGTTTCAACAGGAATTCCTAACATAGAAGTGTGATGTAAAAAATGATTCAATTGGACTTCCGGAGTCAGAGTTGGACAAAAAAATCTTATGACTATGACTCCTAGTGCTCTTAGAAATCCAACATCAACTCCACCCAGAAACCTCGGATTCCTTGCGACTCTGCAACCCTGCTTTCTACAGATGAAAGTTTTACAGTGTAAAAAAGCCAAAAGAATCTTTTAGGCCAGCCAACTTGAAACAAAACCAGAAAAAAATGAAATGTAAATTTCTAGGCTAACCAACTTCACAAAAGGCCAAATTCTTAGATTTTTCCTACAAAAGGCAAACTTGGCAACCCTGGTAAACCAATGTTATTTTGATTGCATTTGCTTTTCACCATATGAGACGCTTTCAATACATAAGGTGTATCAAGCCATTGTTTTTGTCTTTACTGACCATTTTCTATGAATGAATGGTATGTTGAATTCTTTGCAAGCAGTTGCAGCAATATCATGCTGGACCTTTTCCTTGTACCCATCCTATAAGACTAAGCATGATGGTGGAAAAGCCAGAAGCCCTGATTTTTTATTTTTCAGCATGAAGTGACCAGGAATTGCCTCCAGCCTACCAACTTCAGTAGCGCCTGATCAGCCCACTGTACTTTTTTAAAATAAAAATTCTTAATGTCGCAGCAAGGTCAGAAAAAGTGTCAAAATGTTTGCTTTTTGGTCACATATTTTGCAGAGGTCAGCAATTTTGTTTCATGCATTTTTTAGTCTTTCCAAGGTGAAAACTGGATATAGTCATTTATTTTTTGCTTTTTCCATCACTACAATACTGCAGATTCATTCGTTTTTGTTGCTGCATGCATTGTTTAAAAAACAGTTGTTGTCACAATGAAGTTATTCATTTGTTGAAACTTTAGCTGAATACCAAATTAGAAAATAATGTTAATGAACATGTTAGTGGACTCATTACGATGCACCACAAACTCATGCACAAAAGCTATTGGAGGTAAATACAGTATTTACAAAGTTTCACACAATGAAAATTTCACCTTGCGTAAGGCACCCTACCTTAACAACTTCAACTGCTATGTTGGCAACATGGCAGCAGCAATGCCGCATAAGTACTGAATCACTGCATCTGCAGATGCAAGGTTTTAAGGTTGGGGTTTTAGGGTTAGGATGTTAGGGCTGGTTTAAGGGTTAGGGTTTCACGGTTAAGGTTTTTGGTTTCCAGGTTAGGGTTTTAGGTTTGGATTAAGAATTTAGGATTAGGGTTTAGAGTTGCATTACGGTTGGCATTTAGCCTGAACAATGCAATGATTCAGCAGTTCTCACAAGCATCGCTGCCACCTTGTTGTGGCTGTGCATGGTTGGAGGAAGTAGGTCTATGTTGAATCAGATGACTTTTTCATTGCGGCTAACTTCAGAAATACCTACCTCTGACAGGTTTCGTGCATATGTTTGTTGTCAGTGCATCATAATGAGTCCATTAACACGTTCATTATTGTTTATTTCTGAATTAGGGTTCAACTAAAAATTGACCATTCATTTTCACAGCATGGTGTGAAACCAATGTAGTCATTCGGTCAATGCAGAAGTGAAATTTTATAAATATAGATTCCAAATCTTGTTTTTAGGTGTTTTGAAAGCAACACTAATGACCAAAAGTCTTCAATAAGGGGATTTTACATTTGAGCAAGGTGAAAATTTGATAAAAATGCCAATGACTTATAGTATTTCATATTTCAATTTGGGGAGGCTTGGTGCTTTGTTTGGGTAACATCAACAAAAAACAGACATCCAAAGGTAAATACTTTTGTTTCAAATCTATACTACAAGGCTTTATGAGTTTTTAGATGGTTTGAACAGCTCTCTAGTTCATTCTGCTGGTAAGTTATGGCCATTCATGGCCATGGGTATAATATACCCAGGGTCAGCGTTTGTGGAAGAATTTTTACCAAGTTTTGGTTTTGGGGCTATAATTTGGGCTACGCATATAAAAACTAATCAAGGGCTCTAAAGACTCGGATGGTAACCTAGATTCCAAAAAAATCTTGAGCCAAAAAAAGGCCTGTTGGGTTGGCACCCAGGGCCAGGTAATATCAGCCATAAAATCGCAAAGACATGCTCCCATTACGACATAACCCACAGCAAATCCCAAACCCAAAAAATTTTGTTTCAAAGTAAACTAGAAACTTGCTTAATCTGCTAAGGGTTTGAACAGCTCTCTAGCTCAATCAGCTAGCAAGTTATGGAGTTGCAATAAGTTTCAAACTCGGATGGAAAAACTAGCCCAAGCAGGATTGAAAGGGTTAACAGTACTTTCGGTCTTGCACGGTTTTCCTTTAATTCACATTTTTGCAGAGTTTGCAACACTATAACTTCCAAGTCTTTCGAGCCTGCTGGCGTATCTGGAGCCAAAATGATGTCTCAAAAACTGAAAATTGGTTAAATTTCAAGCCCCACAAAAAGTAACCCTGGGCATATTTAGCTAAAGGCCATAACTCACCAGCTGTTCAGACTAGAGATAGACAAATATACCAACCTGGCCGATATTTATGAGCTAATATTTAGGTTTTACCAACATATTGGTATCAGCCAAAACGACCGATTAAATCAGCCTCGGTAGGTGTTGACAAAACGCTGTTATATTCTTCATGTATATAGACAACTTGCACAAGCAAGTACAATGAACCAAGTCAAGACAGTTATCTTGCAGCTACGTTAATAGGTGCGGTTCATAAACAAGCAGACCAGATGAACCATTGAGCACGCATCAGCTGAAACAAAAGCATAATCATCAATCAGATTAAATAAAATCATAGGAAACTATTGAAATTGCTGCAATTTGAAAAATTTTAACTCATCAATCCTGATTTCTAAAGCTTTTGAAGAAAAGTTAAGGCATATATTTTTCACAATGAAGCAGAAAATAAGATCAAATATTTTGGAAATATCGGTTATCAGTATCAGCTATCAGTCCATGAATAACCAATATATCGATATCGGCCCCAAAAAAGCAATATCGGTTGATCTCTAGTTCAAACCCCCCAAAGACTCAGAATCTCTTGTAGTTTCTAATAAAAAAAAGTTGTGAAAGTTATGGATATCCTGATTTTTGTTGATGTGGACATGACAAGAGTATGTTAATTTCTATTTGAATAAGTTCAACAAAGGTTTTGTTTGAATAAGTGCAGATTTGAATAAAAAAATTAATAAGCTGTTTATATTTCAAACTACAAGTGCTTTGGTGTGAAAATGGCAAAGACAAGCTCTAAAGGAATCAACCTGGAATCTGTGCATTCAGCCTTGCTTGAAGTAAAATCAACTGTGAGTAGCATATGGGACAAGCTGGTGGGACTTGAATCCAAATTAGAAAAAGTTCAAAATGAAAATGTTAAGTTAAAACAAGAAAAACAAAAACTTAAATGCCTTATGCATACCGAATACTTTCGAACTGATGAATTGGACCAATACAGCAGAAGAGAAAATGTTAGAATCTTTGGAAAACCAGAGGACTACACAGTTAAGGATGATGCCAAAAAACAACTCTTGAAACTAGCAGGGGAACTTGACATTTCTTTACAAGAAAAAGACATACGAGTCCACAGGTTGGGTAAAAAGAAAAGATCCAACGCAGATAAACCGAGAGGAATAATTGCTCGTTTTGTTTCATATGCTAAAAAGCAAGAATTCATAAAAGAAAAAAACTGAAAGGCACCAAAATTGCAGTCTGTGAAGATCTAACTAGTACCAGATACAAACTATATACCTATTTACAAAATCATCCCAATATACAAGATGCATATGTTTGGAATGGAGCGATGAAAGTAACATATTAAAATACATGGTACAATATAAAAAATACTGATGATCTGTTCCAACTTAACATTGATATAAACTGGAAAGAGTTGGTAGTGAAATTTTTAGCAGTTTTACATGCTGAGTAAAATTTGTAATGGCAACTGTGAAACTTCATTATTGTGTAGTGCGTAAGTTGCAGATATACACAATTCACTATGCCTGTAAAATTTCTGTGCGCGATTTGTGTAAAGCCCTGCAGGAAAGACCGAAACGCCATAGCTTGTGACTTGTGTGAGAGATGGCTGCATTTTAAATGTATTGATATGTCTCTGTCTACTTTCAATTCATTGGCGACTAGCCCTAAACCACATTACTGTCACAAATGTATAACAGATCAGATTCCTTTTAGTAATTTAGCAAATAAAAAAATACAAAAATTATTTAACCATGTATGTAATGAGAAACAAAATACCTTGACTCTACCTTTTGACAATAATAAAGATACCCCAACCGAACCTGACATCTGTAAGTACCTGACATCTGTAAGTATTATGATCAAAGTATGATCAAAAGTAGCTTTATTATGATCAAAGTAGCTTTATTAAATTCATAGAAAATAAGAGGGAAAGGGACTTATTTCTTCTACATTGCAATGTGAGGAGCTTGCAAATAAAACTACCAAACTTGCAGCAATATCTATCAGAACTAAAATCAACCCCAGACATAGTTGCCACAACAGAAACACGTCTTAATCATACAAATAATCAGGTGTCTAACCGTAATCTCAAAGGTTATGATTTCTACCATCGTGACTCTCATACACTTGCTGGTGGAGTTGGCCTATATGTAAAGAGCTCTCTTACTGCAAACTGTAGGGATGACATGACAAATTCCACAGATGATTTTGAAACAATA
>JGI24021J15306_10013429_pt1 | contig 10170 bp, 8 predicted proteins | sample Ectturendosymbi1_FD_15306 | JGI IMG/M metagenome (IMG submission 15306) | reverse complement strand
AACATTACGAAATCCTGCCAAATTCACTGTCAAATTACAAAAAATATATTACAAAAAATATTGACAAAATACTGCCAAAATTCTGCAACATTTATTTCATTAAACGAATTACTTCAACAATGGACCCAGAACTAGTTGGTTTACTTAAACGTCTTTGGGCAAAATTCGAAATTCAAAAGTGGGGGGCCAGGCCCCCTAGAAATAAAAGTGGGGGCTAGGCCCTGCGGCCCACCTGGTTCCGCCACCTATGATCTCAATGCATCAAAGGGTAGTGCCTGAGCAAAAAGCTTACTTATGACCAAAAAACAATCCTAAACATCATGCAATGATAGATCATCCGTGAGTGCAGTTGTAATTAATATGTAAGTTACAGCGTGAAGACAGAATAAGTTGACCAGAAAATATTAATAAAAATGTAAGAGATTATTTAACAATTACCGATCCTTTAAATATGCAGTGACCAGCTTTCTTAGAAATGAAAAAAGATTGTGTTCTTCAAAGTTCCACTGTTAGAGAAAACGTCCACATGAAGGAAGTGTTGAAAGACCTTCCTTGGATTATGTGCTCGCAGTCTGCTGACTAAATTTATAGCTTTTGCTGCAAGCGTTTTAGCAAGAACACAACCAGTGCATTATCAACAAGTGGATTCAACAACTGGTCTAATCTTCAAACAAGGATACGTGAGCATGAAAATTCAAAGAATCATTTGGAAACCATATGGAGTTTGTAGGAGTTACACCAAAGAATTTGTAATAGACAGAAAATTGGCAAAGAGCGTGAACAAATCGCCAAGGTTTTAAATGATGTTGCAGCAGTTGATAGTGAATTGGATGAAGATGTTAAATTACCATTATAGTTTAGCATGGGCGTCCGCAGAAATTTTTCCAGGGGAGCAACGTCAACATGTTGCTATCCTTTCTCAGGTGGATGACGATGCAATAAAAATTTACGTTCGTGAAACGCTTTACCCTTACTATACGACAACGCCACAAAGAAACTGCCCCATGTTACAACAACGGTCACAAAAATGCACTTTGTTGGCAGCCATGACTAGGTATATTCCGATAATTTTCACAATAGGTTATCTGCACATTTTCAAAGCAGGACACTTATTTTTACAAAAGTATTGCCATGGGCCCTTAACGAATCCACAAATTATTTTATTTTACCTAGCAAGACTTGTCAGCTGTGTTGCCACTGGGGTGAGTCTCTTTAATATCAGATTGTGGCCTTCTTCAACATCAGATTTTTACGTTACAGTTTAAAATAAACCAAATGCTTCATTTATTGATACGTAACGAAGCGCGATGAACCTCTTCATCCGAAATACAGCAAAGTGTCGTACGCATGACCAACTTCTCCATTTCGGAAAATGCGGTATGCTACTGCAACTGGAGAAGTCGGCCATGCGTAACGCAAAACGTTCATCCCATCGTTGCAAAGTGAGCTTCTTCACTCTTTAGTTTGGTGGAACGATACATATCCACACATGAGGGTGAGAGATTGAGAAAAAAACTTAAAAATTATGAATGTAATTTCTTTTCAACCTAAAACAGTAGGAAATGTGGAAAACAAAAACAACAGCCCAGTCAACATCAGATTTTTCGCCAAAATATCAGACATCAGAAATTTCTCTCAAAACATCAGATCTGATGTTAAAACATCAGAATTGGCGACACTGCTTGTCAACGTCGCTTAGAAACCAGAGCTGCAAACGTCTAGGGTCTCGCCCAAACCGTTCAATCACCCTTTCAACAAAACCCTGCTTGTCTTTGCTGATTTTTTCACGGGGAATGCTCATCGTTAAGGCAACCAATTTTTTGACTCAAAAACTTAAAATTTTGACTTTATACTTTACAAATTTTGACTTTATTTTGACCTATAAATTTCCTGCGTTTGGAATTAAAATGCGGAATACAAAGCATATATTACAAAACAAACCCATGGGTTAGAAATATTTTTTATGTTGAAATAAAACAAAAATCAAAAGTGTGAAAGACCCAACGAAACCAGAGGTAAAAAACCATAGTCGAATATAAAACGTACAAGAGAGAAATATATAGTGTCAATAAATCTCCTGAAGTCACTGAGAAGGTTCTACATTGTTATACTTTAACATCAAGTAATACCACGCCCAGCGCACTTTTAATCGTCCAACAGTGGCAAAACAACATTACTTCGTCAGAAGTCGCAAAAAGTCCAATATTATGTCAGAATTTTAACTAAACGTGCAAAAGCATATCAATATCTCTCACTGTAGCTTGGATAAAATATCGATCAATAGAAAAAAACTGTGCTGCAAGAAAGTTTGGCCTAACGATAAATTTTGACCTAATGATAAATATTGACTTTTTTTGACCTAATAACTTTGGAATCGCAAATGGTATCAGCGTGAAATTTGGTTTGTGGACGTTTCATAAACTTAAAGGCAGAAAATTTTGACTTTATTGACTTTCGGCTGCCCTACTCATACATCAATCGGACAAGTGGTGTGGACGGTATGCTGACACGACTATCGGATAACTTACTAAAGTCAGAATACCATGCAAGCTTATAAAAATTGAGCACATGATTCATGAAAATTCTCCACAGAAAATGTAGTTTTGAACTCAGTACTCGCTCAGAAAAACAAACGTATTCCTACAAGCCTGCATAGACATATTCCAACAAACCACGAAGTTTTATACTGTGTGACGAGAAGCCTGAATAAGTGTAGCTATTCACGCAGGCACATTGGTCACACTGGTCTCACACTAATAATGGATTTTTCAAACTTGTTGAAGAATTGCTGCAGATTCACCCATGCTTTTTTTCACACAGTATAAAACTACGTGCCTTTCGACTATCAGCAGTCACTGTCTCGCTAAACTATCCGCCAAGATGTCTGCGTTCAACAGTCACATTCAGCAAAACGCCTTCTACAGTTACTTGTAGTGAACCTTTGAAGATTTGTTGCCATATTATTGTTGCGCAGTAAAGACCAACAATAGAACAATCCGTTCGCAAGTTTCGCAACCTGCTTCGGTAGGAAAAAAGCGGACCTGAGTGAATTGAAAGTTCATCACTGCAAAACACCAGAATTGTGACCCTGGCTCTTGTACAGTGTGAGTGTCATACCGGAAAATAAACTGTCAGTGCAAGAATTAAATCAATTAATCGGAATTAAGCTGCTGACGTCAGGTTTTCCAGAAAATTTGGTTCTTAGTCCCAATTTCCAGGGGGGCAAATGCCCGTTTTGCCCCTCTGCGGGCGCCCATGTAGTTTAGACATTTTCAAGAAAAAAACTACGACGAACAACCACCTAAAAGAGAATGGTTTCATATGAGACAGAAGTAGGGGCGGATCCAGCCAGTAAGTTTAGGGTAGGGGGAGATTTCAGTAAAATTTGGTGGACAAGTATCATTACGGGTTCACTACTGCAAGAGAGATGAAATACACTTCACAACACTGCTGTGACAAAACAATGGATGGCTAAATGGCCTTATATCGTGAATGCTGTTTTACCAATTGTGTAAAATCATGGTGAATAAAGTTACTTTCGTAGGTTTTAGGGGGCGATCGTCCCAATCGCCCCCCTTGGATCCGCCCCTGGACAAAAGATCAACCATTGGATGATTGGAAAGAAACGAACAGAGATCAGTTTTCAACTTTGTGCCAGGACAAGCAATTCAGTCTATGATAGAGTGTAGTCTTAAACAACTTAGAGGCCATGTAAATGTGTTTGGATTTCTAAACAACTATAAAAATGTACATAAGATACATATAAGGAAACACGCAGAAGAACTTGAAGCAGCTTTAACAATTATCGCAAACAGAGTATTGATGGAGGCGTAGTTGCTAAAAAAACGAATGACGTTGACAGCTCATGGCTGAAGAACTTGAAGCTCTGAAAACATTCTTCTCTCCAGTATCTTTACGCTTCATGCTCTGTTTGAATACCTGCTAGTAGACAATCGATTTATAGCATTTTTTAAATGTTTTTATTGTTTTGAGGGTTACCTAACAATGCCTGTAACAGCTGCATCAGGTGAAAGAAATTTATAAAACTAATTAAAACCAACTTACGATCAACAATTTCACAAGAGAAACTAAACAAATAGGCAATGGTAGCCTATCTATCGAAAATGGTGTTGTTAAAATCATTGACCTTGAAAATATATCGAGAGACTGCACAAACAGCTTGAAAAGTATTTTTCCAAAAGACCTGTGTATAAGCATTATGTCTATAGGCCTAACTGTTATCCAGGGTTTTTGGAAAATTTTAGGTACGCGCTATTGATTTGTAGGGACCCGATTTCTCTGATTCTAGGTACCCGATGATAGTTTTCGCTGATTCTAAGGACCCGATTTTCAATTCTAGGGACCCGAATCGGGTCCCTAAAACACCTTAAAAAACCTTGGTTATGCTTAGTATTTTTAAAATTTACTTACAAATTATTCAGAGTCAGTGGCGGATTAAGGGGGGTGCTGACTGGGCTACAGCCAGGAGCCCCCACCATTTAGGGGGCCCCCAATTTCTAAGTCGGTAAAAAACAATAATATGTGAACAACACNCAATACAGTACACTGTAAAAGATACCATCGCCAATCAGCATTGATAAGTAGGCGCTCTGTGCTCACTCGTTGAAAATGCNTCGTTGACGTAAAAGTAGTTGATTCTTTGGCATGTGGTCTGACCGACACTCACAAGCAAGTTAATATTCCAAGGTCTAAAACGGTAAGGTATTCCACCCGCTTGTCTTATTTCCGTTTGGGATGCGCATATCGACCCTGCAGACAGCCCCGAAGGAAGTTGGGAACTTGTTAGGTGGTGTCACGTCTCTTAACAATGGTGAAAGTAGGCAGCTTTTAGTTTAGGATAATAAATCATGGTGTTATAAGGCAGGACTACCAGAGGTGGTGCTTCAATACCAATTCTGCTACTATTTACTTCCAAGATACAAGTTTGGACATTTTAATACATATATATTGCTTTTATATGAATCGACATTATTTGGTATTATTCTTGATAGCTGACTTTAAAACAGAATAAACGCAATGATAAACAGAAAGGTGGCAGATATCAAGTTACTTAAAACGTTAACTGATAACAAGAATTAAGCCGTATGAAGCACGTCTTAGTTCTGTTTGTATTTCGTTCAAGTAACTCTAAGCTCGCTCACCTAAACTCAATGACTCATTCGATTTTAGTACGTCGTAAGATGTGCTTTTAGTTATTTTGTTGAGTGCCATTTTATATTCTAAGTGAAATAGAAAAATAAAAAAATTCAGTAGTGTTGTCTTATGAATGAACGTAAAACTATGCGTAATAAGTGAAATTGAGTTTCCCAACGGTTATTGATAAGTGCGCGCATGCTGTTGTTCTTACTAATAGTTTTACTGCTTTGTCCTTGATTGTGAACAGAAAGAACGATTTACAGTACTAAATTACAATGAGTACAAATATTATTTTAACCATAAAACTTTAAGACATATCAAACTGGGCTATTATGAGAGGTAAGGTTAGGTTAAATTTTGGATAGGTTAGCTTTACGGTTAAGTTACAGTATTTTGGTCTGGAATCTGACATGGAAAGCCGATTTTTCTGAAAATAATATTTAAAGAAAGTTTTATTTACTCTAAAAATGTCGTTTGCATATATGAGGTGGAACCCCTTATTTACCAAAAAATGTTATTTGGATATATGATGTGGAAAGCCTATGCAGCGGAGCCACGACCACCCACTGGACGGCACTGAATTGGTCGTGTTAGCGGCGCCGGGGTGGTCGCGTTAGTGGATTTATCACACTTGCATTCCTAAAGGTTTCATGCATTAGCTTTCTAAACGTTCACATCGCATTTCGCATTTATCTGTCCATGGCAATATCAAACTGCAGTAGGGAGGGATATTTTTCAAAACTAAAAAGAACAAAATATGAGGTTCGAAGTTGCATGGATCAACAGAGGCTCAGTTTTCGCTCCCTGATGAGCATTGAAAATGATATTACAGAGACACTATCAGTGGCTTGCAGAGAGAAGGCGAACGGGTGACGTTCCTAGGCATCCAAGGCAGAGGGTAATTTCATTCAAAAGATTGAAATTACAAAAAGTAAAAGGCTGTAACTGGACATTTTTCTTATTGTAAAGCTGCTAACACATGGTGCATGGGTTTAATTTTTCGGAACTTGTATTTTTGCCAGCACTAGTTTTTACGTATTCAAATGCCAGTAATTTTCACATTCTTCAATACCAGGGACCTATACTCCAGGTGTGCGGCACACACCCAATCAAACTGACAGTGACGTGACTTGTTCCAGAGCGTGCGATCAAGGAAAAATCACAAAAAAGGCTTGAAAGATATATATGGACGCTTAATTGATTTCAGGGACAAATTTCAAAATTGTCCTATTTCAACTTGCTTGATTTATCTGACTTTTTTATGCATCTCTAGTTTCCAGTTTCGTTTTTTTTGATGTGGCAATCCTGGGTGTGCGCTAATGGAGCCGCACACTTGTGCTTGCAATGTGTGCATCATTTTGACCTTAGTCATAAATTGGCAGTTCAGGAGGATTGATCATAACGGCTCACACAAGCCAGTATCTGTTCTGTCCTCCCAGCAGTTGTACATATATGCTAGCAGTCACATAATAAAAATGAACATTTTCTTGCGTGCTTTATGCGCATTCTAAAGACATTCGCGCAGACTTACAGCTTTGCAGATGTGAACTGCGCTGATGTATAGCATTAGGTTCTACTCCCATCTTTTAACACGTTGCCGGATATATTTGCAGTTACTGTATAAACTGCTCCGTGGTAGCGTTGAGTGCTGTTGTGCCCCGGTCTCCTAACTTGAAGCGCTGATAATTTATGTTCATTACAGTGACACATTGTACAACAACGACTAAGGAGAGTGTGTGTAGAANAATATGCAGATTGCGTCAACAAACTTCGCCGAAANGTTGGTTTACAAACGCAAATATGACATCATATTATGACGCTGNAAACAGCGTATATCCAGTAACAATAACCACCACACGCTGCTGCTCAATACTAGAATTTGGGAGGGGGCATACAGTCAAGCAGTCGCCCCACACATCACCAGACCTCAGCACGCCGTTGGTCACTAACCTTCAGTGATTTGATCAGCCACTTTGCTTTTGAAAACGCTCGAAAAAAATCCATGTAACGTAAACAAACACCACTCTAAGATGAAAGCTTATTATTTCATTTATACGTACATTATATTGTTTGCTAAATCCATGAGTTCCGTTCATATTGTGATTGACACTAGTTAATGATTCGTTTTTTTGCTCAAGCTTCATTTGTTTCAATAAGACAAGTACTTCAATTCGTTCATTCAGTTTTTCATATATATAAATAGAAAGGGGCCCCTTTCTAAGTTTCAGCCAGGGGCCCCATACAATCTTAATCCGCCCCTGTTTAGAGTCTTTCAAAATTTTAACATATCATGCATTTATTCTTTTGCTTAGACGAACATACTACACAAAATAAAAACATACAACCTTTACTGATGTATAGAGTGGGGACCCCGCCATCAGTTTTCTAATTGGGCCCCGCAATTCCTAGCACCGGCCTTGGTTTGAATACGTACCTACTATCTACAAATTAAAATATAGCATTCTATTGCATGATGGGAATATAATTTTGTCCAAACTTAATTCCACTCAGCGAAAGAGCACAGCCAACAACCATTGTAGCATGAGTCGAGTCACGTTGAGAAACGATTTTGTGATGACTTGACTCGAGTCAAGTTTGTTACCGAATGACTTGTGTGGCGGTCTGTAAATGGCGCCACATGTAAACCAATTGGTCACCGGTAGATGGCGCCCATAAATAACAAATCACTGTGATAGACACTACAAGCGGAAGATCGAAATTCACTTAGCCCTATATAAGAATAGTGCAACGCAGAATCTGCAGAGTGAACTCAGTGAGTGGTTTCTATTGTTGCTGGTTGTTTTCCTGTTAGTTTATTGCCCTGAATTTAGATGTTTTTCTCTTTATGCTTGCCTCAATATTTCAAGGCGATGCAAACAACTATGATTCAAGATTCGATTCAAAGTCATTTTTACGAAATCTCCAATCGTCTTATTGACAAACACAAAAAGTTTGTACACAAAGCAATAAGCAGTTTTGCATCAGTTATTAATATTGGCGAAAATTTTCTGTTGTAACTGTGTCTCCTAGTGATGTTATGCTAGTTTTTCAGGATCGCGGGTTCCACCTGACACTAAGGTAGAGTGGAGACTTTGCTTTTGAGTGACGGGCCAGCACCGCGCAGCAGCCTACATTGGAAAATTATCGTAGTTTAGCGTAGCATTTCTCTGACTCTACTCTGACTCAACAAATATGACTTGCCCACATCATTGCCAAAAACATTAGATGAGGAACTTCTGCGGCTGTGGAAGATAGTGGTCCGCCCGAGTCAGAGTCACAAGCCTTTCGAGTCAAAATCGAGTCAGAGTCATGAAAAATTTCTTAGAGTTGAGTCATGAGTTGGTCGAGTCACAAGACTGTGGAGTCAATTCGAGGCATTTGTTTGCAAGCTCGAGTCAGTGTCGAGTCAAATGAAATTTAACATTTTTTGCTAAAAAATGGCGCCCAGTGAGCTGAAAAATGGTGCCCAATGTTAGATCTAATTTATTTGTGAAAGCAGTTTCCATTTCAATTGTCTCCTTCATTCTGAGTCATTTCCACAAATCTAGTTCAAACTTGCAGCAAAAAATATACTTCCTTGTCTGTCACATGCCCACAAAACTGACGAGAGATGGACATGTACTTGGATTAAAATCTTGCTGCATTCTAGTAATTTGATGGATTTGGACTTATAACTTCTGCTTCACCAAATTTCGTTTGTTTTTGATAGGCCTAACATTGTTTTGAACTTCTTCACAACTTTCAGTTCCTTTTTGAGACTGTACAATACTGGATTGAAAATATTGGTTCAGTGGAGTTTCTCAAATCCGTCGAGATGAAGGCATTTTAACATCAGGCTGTGAATTAAATGGCTCAAATCATCGAATGTCGATGCTCACAAAAACATGTAGGCTAAATTGTTTTGATCAAGATCTCAACTAATTTTACAAGCAATTTTTTTTAGAAAACAAAATTCATGCGGCTCTACGAAGAACAAAGAAGGTTGAGATTGCTACGCAAAGGCAATGCTGTAGAAAACAGACACCAAGATAACGCACCAGAAACTACTGCAATTGACCATCGACACCGTCATTAAAACGCATTAAATAATGGAGGAAAAATGAAGATTGTGAAAAGCATCCGACCTTTGAAGTGATCGGATAAAAAAGTTTGATGAAAATTCGCATCGGCGAACGAAGCCATACAGATAGTTTCCAAACAAGGCATCAAAGATCTTGATATTATGGTTAGCCTGGTGGGGGTGAACACTTGCATTTCCGTGTACGTAATGCATAATTCGGTAGGCACTATTGTAGGTAATTCGTATGCACTTCTTACTAGTCTGTATATGTTTGCTCCACAATTGCCAATTATATATTGGCATGCAATAGGCACGAAATTCAGCGTTTTTTACAGGAGTTGAGCACTGAGAAAAGGCACTTCTTAGTTTATTTGCTGCACAGTGCAGCGATTTCACTTGTCTCTGAATGCCATTATCATTCTTCAGTGAGGCATTACACCAAGATATTTGACTTAGTCAGAAAATTGTACACGTACACCATTTAGAAAAACATTCGAGGGAACAGGTTGTTTATACTTACATAGAGAATATGGTAATACCTGATACTCACAACATATAGCACAGTTTATCATTGTTTATGTGTAGCCCAGTTTTAATGAGTCGTATGTGTTATATAACTGTTAGTCTTCTGCTTTGATATATTACAAGCTATTCTATTACTGAGCTTAACAGAGCTTCCCATTGCATATTACTGCTAACGGTGATTATTTTGAAGGCTCAGCAGTGTCAATTGTTATGATGTTGTGAGCCAAAAGTAGAGCATAAGTGATATTGTACTAGTTTCCAAACTACAGTATTTATCCGTTTGTTGAATCTTTGAGTTGGATTACACATGAGCGTTGCATAATAAAAGTGATAGGAATTTGGATAAAGACAAGATTTGGTTTTAGCATTTGCATTGGATTTTGAAACACAAGTTTTGGCTTGAATTTGGATTTGACAAACAAATTCCT
>JGI24021J15306_10013426_pt1 | contig 10171 bp, 5 predicted proteins | sample Ectturendosymbi1_FD_15306 | JGI IMG/M metagenome (IMG submission 15306) | reverse complement strand
TTTGGAGCACATTTTTTGATCGCCAGTGAAACAAAGAGTTTTTGTAGTACAGACTTGAAACTTTGGAGATGTCTGCTACACAGGCTTGACCTACTTTAGCTGAAGTTTTGTGTCAATCTAAATAAAATTTGGAAGTTATTCGATTTTTGGTGATGACCGTTTTTTTTGTGTCACCCTACATAGAATGTATTCTACGGACGATTGATATGAAATTATAACAGATGTAGATAACAGCACGCTACGATTGAAAGTAGATGTTATCTATTTTTAAATGTGTGAAGATAGATGGAGTTTTTCAATGCGTGGAGATGGAACGAAAAATAGTATCCCAACCAACGGTGGCTCTACCTGCTGAAAAACGGAACCGATTACCAGTAGCATTGTCATTGCTTCAGTTGAGGTTTATTCCGGTTTTGTCCAAGTCTCTGTGAGCGCTTCTAACGTTACGCAGAGTTAATTAAGTGGATTAAATTCTTTATCAAGGCTATTTTGCTTTGCCTATGAGAGCATCTGCAACACAAACTCCTGAATTTATCTACGGGGTGACCCAACCACAACATAAATACTGGGTGAAAAAATATAAAGGGAAATCCCCCCGAAACGGAACCCGTTATGGGTTGTTATTTTGGTCACCTGTATGTTCTAGTGGCTGCAGTAGGGTAATTACCTTTCTTCAATGTCTCGCATTAGATGCGCTCTAGACCTTCGTGAAAAATCCTAGGGAGAAAATAACCTGTACTAATTTAAGCAAATCTTGTTTAGTATTAAGATGATGTTCTTAATGACAACACTGCCCAGATTCTGAAGTATGTTGCCTCTCTATCTTTTCGAAGTTTGCTGCAATATTCTAAAATGATATGTTGTGAAGTATGAATGCGGTGTCACATCCGCCGCAAGTGTTGTTGATTTTCAATTTCAGAACAACATATTAACGTTGCCGAAGCGGCCAGCATTTGGATGACGAAACAAGAGAAAAAATCGGTTAGTAATTTTCTCTTGCTGTTATTTGCGTTGTAGACTTCCTCTAGCGCAGTGGTTCTCAACCTTTTTTGTGATGTACCCTTTGGGCAATATTTTGTCTATCAAGTACCCCTTGACTGTAATCGTGAGCACAATAAATAGAAATGTTCCTATAATTATTGTACCTTCAAGTTAAAATTTCAATATGAAGACCCTTACAAAAATTCGTGTACCCCTTAGAGGACCGTCGCATGCACACCAAATTGAGAACCACTTCTCTAGCGTGTCGCCGAGTTAAAGGTATGTGAAGATTCGGCATTTCTATCAGTTTTCGTACGTCTGCTGTAGACTGTTGATCAAAAAAAACTGGAGAAGGCCGAAGCGAAACTGAAGCAGAAGCTAGACAAGAAAGCATCCGACAAACTTTCGAAGAGCGACTCGACAAATTCCATGTTGGTGAAATGCTGTCGAACTGCGCCAAAGATGCTGTGTCAAAATATTGGCAAACCGGATTGCTATCTTTTTTAATTTGCAGGCAAGCCACCGAAGCTTCGGCCAGCCAGTCGTTAAATCGGAAAGATGTTAAGACTGAAGCGAAAGGCACAAGTCAAATCACAGACATCCACATTGAAAACTTTGATATAGCTTTCGGAAATAAGTAAGTCAGAACTGTTTGAAGTTGTTATGATGTTTTATTTTTGCTTGTCTTCGCCTGAGCTGTCTAAATGCTTCCTGATGGGCTTGAAAGTGGCAGAAGTGTTTTGCCTTCCATCCGGGTTTCCTGTAGTTTTTGGTGGTCGTTTTTATTTCACTGCAACTCTTGTGCGCATACGTCACCCGCTCGCTGCTCATCTCGGTAATACTTAACGTTTGCTCGGGGTTGTGATCTTGGTGCAGAGTTCTGTTCGATGGAGCAAATCTTCATGTTGCGTTCGGTCGTCGCTACGGCTTCGTTGGCAGGAACGGAATGGGAAAGACTACTCTTCTCAAGATGATTTCAACGTATGAGCTTTAATTCATTTGCATGTCACCTGCATTCTTACTATGTTTATTGAAAGATTAAATTTGCCAGTTATGTTTTTTATGCCCTGGAACAGGGTTGGGCAATTAATTTGGCTCGGGAGTCACTTTGAGAAGGCCGCGTTTAGCGGAGGGCAGTAAGTTCTAATTTTATCGTAAAATAAATAAAAACAAACACATTAATGGTACACAGAAGAGTTTTCACTATAATTGTTTTTGAGCAAATACACTTTATCCGGCGTAAGCAGCACTGTAACAAATGTAAACTCACACAAATATCACATCTGAAGATATTTCCTGAATGCTTCGGCGGGTCACATGTGCATGCCGCTTACCGCTGATTACCCACCTCTGCCCTAGAACCATCACTGACTGAATGGGATTAAACGAATCGTGTGCGACGTTCATACGACTCCAACTGCGCAATTCACATTTCAACTTCTAGTGCTCAAAACTTTTTGGCCCGACGCAAATACTGGAAAACTTCGACACAGGACACGTGTGAGATGATATTAACTGCTTACAAAATGTCTCTGGGCATTAAACAGAAACTTGCAACACTTCTTGTGTGAAAGTATATGGAATCTTGTGTTCGGGACAAAGTGTGATTTTTCATTGTCTGGTGGAAGAATGTTGTTCTTGCCATGTTTGTGAATAGTTGAAAACGCAATGTTCATAATATAAAATGCGTCAAATGCTTGTGTGTTTTTATAGCAGCATGCCACTAACTTACTGGAAAGCGTTTAAAAGCGCACACAAATTTTAAAGAAATAATCTTTAATTTATATATGTCTCGCTGTCATTTCGTTTCCCAGTTTATGATTCTTACGAAGCGTCAAAAAGTTTTCTTGGTAATAAAAATCCGCGCATCGCATGTTTTCATGAGGGTTTGTTTGAGCCTTTTTGTCAAAAACTGCACAAGACATCGAAAGTAAATCTCCCCACGCATTGAGGTTCTTGTTGCAGCAACGCAACTTTTGTCTAACGTGCTGTTTTTTTTCGGTCATTGACCGAATTTTTTAAAAGACGGTCGCAATGCCTTTTTCCAGTCAAAAAATATCCGAAAACGAAAAAAAGACAGGACGCTCTTAAGCTATTTCGGACAAATGACTGAAACGTCTCAGTGAAAAAAAAACAGATAACGTGCATGATTTCGTGACGCAGTCATGACGCAAACATCCGATAATTTTAAATTGTGGCTTTTCATGAGCGAAACAGTAGTTGGTCTGATATCCGCTTTTACTCCAGTTGAGTGTTGAGTGCTTCAGTTGAGTGCTTTTACCCCAGCACTAGATACTTAAATGTAGCTGCTTTCAAGTTTGTGCATCGCTGAGAACCTTAACGGTTCCAAAGTTATTTTTGAAGGAACTATGAAATCTGCATCCTAGTGGGTAATAGGATTTGCGTGCTTAAGTCACCTGGTTCGATGTACTTTTCACTTTTGAAATTGGTTTGCATATTTTTCTTTGCTTGCATGTTGTCATTCGTGTTAACATAGCATCGGTTCGTCCGCACGCCGCAAGTTGGTCTAACGAGTTCTATTCACTGAAGGTTGAATGGTGTTCTGCCGATGCTTGTGGCACGCAACGCATCAGGAAAATAAACATCTATTTCTGGCTCCGGCCTCGCAGCAGTAATTATGAATATTTGTTCACTGTAGGCGAGCGTTGGCGCTTCCTAGCCGTTTAAGCATTCTCCACGTGGAACAGGAGGTCGTTGGTGACGACACAGTAGCTTTACAAAGCGTGCTCGAAAGCGATACAGTCCGGGAAGGCTTGCTTCAGGAGGAACGCGAAATCCAAGCGCGAATGGAAGAGAAAACGTAGGTTGTTTGCCGAAACGTCTTCAAAAATACTACGCTTACTCCCGATTCGATCATATTTTACGTTTACTTTGACGAGACAAGAATATGCATTATGCAATAGCCAATACCACATCAATCTATTTCAATGCTCCGGGCTAGGGAAGACTGATTGTGAAACTGCTTTTTAAATATTGCAGGAATTAGTGGTTTTTGGGAATACAGTGTCGTTTATTACTAATCGAGGTTTTTATTGAGCTTATTGTGTTTATCTCAATTAAAACTTCGGCATCTCTAAATTCTTCAGGGGTCGCATCCTGATTTGCAAATCGAAAAATCAACCCCGCATTATATCAGTATACAGTACAGTGTTTGCTAGGGATTGGCCATCTTGCACAACACAAGCCTCACACGAATTTCCCTAGGATTGTCTTGAACAATTCACCTACACAACTGCATGCAAGCATACTTTTCATTTATCAAACTTCATTACTAAATCTCTTTTTCAAAATCACTTCGCCTTTACTTTGCTGCAAGAGTTGTGATAAACTAACACAGCATACTTTGTACAGGATGTCCACGAAGTCTTGGTGCATATGGGTTTCACGTGGAGTGGTCGTCTCGTTCACCAGACCTTTCTCCCCTTGACTTCTTTTTCTGGAGTATATTAAAAAAGAAAGTTTACTCGAAGATAACTGCTTACATGAGAAACATGAGACAAAGATTACATGAGAAAACGCATTACCAGTCAGTGTGCTGAAATCGATTGAACTGTTCCACCGAGTTCACCTAAATTTTGCAAAACGCATCCAATTATGCATTGAAAATAACGGAAATCCTGTTGAAAATATTATTTCTCAGCATTAGAATTGAATAAAACTGTTTTGTTTTAAAAAGTATGTTTTTTTTGCCATTTACCCAGACTTTATAGACACCCTGTGGTATAGCTTTAGCTGCATCACACTGAAGGGTTGTTTGATGTTTGTGGAAGTCCTATGCCTATTCTTCTATTAAACATAGGTCAGACTCGTCGCTGGCTGCGCGGCTGTCTGAAATTTACGCCAATCTAGCGGAGATTGAGGCCGACAAAGCACCAGCTAAAGCCGGTGTTATACTGAGCGGATTGGGGTTCACATCGGAAATGCAGGTAAGTCTTGATGCGTGATAACCATGGGCAACCTGTTCTCCTAAGCTACTGTAACTACCTGCGCAAGAAGTGCCGCGGCTTAGCCTCTTGTACGCATAGTTACGTGTTGTCCCTTCTGCTATACTGGAGTTATTCCTGGTGCAACGATGCAAAAACAAGGAAAATTAGTTTTGTTTGCAGAAAGTACATCCGACCTCAAGACAAAGCTATGAGCTTCCGATTTTATGAGTGAATAGTTGGTAAAACAACCGCATGGCAGCCTCCGGGCTTGCTGCTGTTAACATACTGTCACGTCGCACAGCCCAAGCATACTAAATATTTCTTCCGGTCGTTTTCACTTGTGAATTATTATCGTTTCCTTGTTTTTTTGATGAGAGTCTATTGTCGCTCGCTTGAGGTTCGTACTGGAGTGGGATCACAGTACCGTTTTGAATTACTGTTGTAATTCAATTTCTAGAATGGAGTGTCTAAGTTCGAGAGTCTTTCCTGATCCACCATGTGTAGTTTCCAATTTTTTTTTCAATTCTGCTGGATCAGCTCACTGTCAACACCTCAAACTCGTCCGAAGCTGCAATATTCAAAACGTTTTTAGTTTTACTGTGCTTTGGAACTACTTCCCTGTATGCCATGTATAGCTATTTTGTAGAAAATGACGACCAAAGAGTTTTCTGGAGGATGGAGGATGCGGCTGGCGTTGGCGCGCGCTTTGTTTGGAAGGTTTGTCTTTTCCGTATAAGCATTTCAGTGACGTGTTCTGCTGTTTCACTCATACAAGCTGGTTATCAAAGGAAAAGCAGTTGTTGGTGTCGATTTTAACAACACTGGTGTCTTGGAAGCGTCACATTTTGCCGGATAGTGTTCTTTGTGACGAAATGGTTTCACATTGTGTTCTGCTTCTAAAGGTAATGCCGAGACCACGTCTGTTTGATCTAGTGGCTGATCCAGCTCAGACGTTGGGGGGCAGCAGTCAGGTAGGGGGGAGTCGAAAAGGTCTTCATTCGTTTAAAATCCCGTAAAGACTCTGGTGACAATTGTCGGGTATCACACAAGAATGGTTCCCCTTTCTAGGACAAGAAAGTGGCTGTATTTAATGGTAAAACTATGGATCTTTCAACGAATCACCATTGTTTACTGTTTAAAAGCGCCGTTGTCATAAATTCCACTGGCTTGACTGTTGCACAGGCATATGGCTCGATACACTGGTTTGTGACTGCCAGTGCAGGGTCAACTTCCAGGTTCGTCCTTGCGTATCGTGCGGTTAGTGTTTGATTATAAGAGTAAGACCATTTTGTTAGATTTACTGCTATGTTCATATCCTCTAGATTTCGAATCCACATCTGCCTCAGCTAAATGCAAAACTTCTTTAGTTAAGGGAGCTAGCTGCTGTGATACATATAAAAGAAAGTTTATACAGTGCACAAATATCAAGTGCATTTTCTGTCAACTAAAGCTGTTGCGTTTCAAGCAGTGTACCGGAATGCAGAATGCTCAAACATTTTGTCGGTGTTAAACCGTCAAAGAGTATTAAGTAGCGCTGGTTTAGCTAGAACATGGCTGTGTCACGGACTTTGCTCGTGGTTGATGTGCTTTGAAATGTATATTTTTTACCCTGTTCGAGCGCCGATATGTAGTTCAATATAGGTCAGGCCGACAAAGCCGCACTTTGGCCCGCCAGTGACAATCACCGAGTTGATGGTCATCAGCTTAAATTGTTTGATCTTTATGAACCGTGCCACCAATCAGTCCCCGCTTAATATGTAATGCATGTGCATCTCGTCCATCACTGTTATTTCGTGGACCTCCACTTTCTTCCTGCATTCTTTTTCACATGGATGCTTTAAATTTCAGACCGGATCTACTTCTACTGGACGGTAAGGTTTTGGAGCTGCAAGGCAGGAGGTGCTCGTACTTGTTTAGTTGTGGATAAACTTGCCTTCCTGATATATTCCTTTGTAAGCTTGCTCGAGAACATGGTAAAGCATTTGATTTTGAACACGAGGGTTGTGAGCGTACAAGAACTTCATTAAATCTGTACTCTGAATGAAACGTCTCTACGTGATGTGTTACATCCTCGGTTCACAGCTCTTTAACAGTAACTTGCCGGCCAAGTGTGTTGTTTAACTTGCAATTTCGAGATTGCCGCCTCGCTCACCATCAACAAAACTTTCTAATCATTACGGCAACGAAATTATGCTTCAACTGCATGTATTTTTTAAACGGACGATATCCTCGGAAGTATTTGAAGCTGTACTCTGAATTTGCTCATCTCGGGCATCACGTCTCCAGGCGATAAGCAACGAAGAGGCGTCGGTTTTCAATTATTTAAGAATTTAAAGTTTTTTTCGCCGTTGCAGTTCGTTGAAGTTGGATCTGCTGTTTCACATCCTAACAAAATCTTGTCAAGAGTTACTCTCCCAATGCTGAGCAAAGAAACGATCGCATTACCTTTTGTCGCGTGGTTATACATAAAACCGCGATGATTTCAGTGCATTTATATTATGGGTCTGCCGGACCAAAAAAGGAACTACAAAAGTGACGAATACGACGTCGCAGCCAAGTTTGAATCATAAATGCAGTGTATCTATTATGAGGCTTGTATGCCAGCGATAGGTTCGCATTACTCTTGTGCGTGCGCTGGATTCCTTGCATGGCAGGTTACGCTGCAGCACCAAGTGATGATTGCGGCATTTGCCAGGTGTCTACTAAAGTCACACTTGACGTTACGGATCATCTCCCAAGAAATTTTGTTTAACTGGTTTCGTGCAGTCGTATGCTTTACGTAAGAAGATTGAAATGGTTTTGTCTTTGAAATGCTTGTGCACGTCGGTGCCAAATTCAAAGTTGGCAACTGGGCGCTTCACTTCTGCTTAGTTCAGTGGTTCCCGACCCTTTTTCTTACATTCCTCCGTTTGCCCATTTTGGAACTTTTCGCTTCCCTCGCATAACAAAAAAAAACAAAAAACTATAGAAGACACTAATTCACATATCAATTATTTAAACTTTCATATCAGTGCGATGCATATCCAAATGTGAAGTGGAAATTCTTTTCCTGAAATCGTGAAATACCTCACCGGGGGAATTCCCAATCAACTGCGTTTCGTTTGCCTGAATTAACATAATCTAAGTTGATAATCGCGGACTCCGCCTTTGAAACACTGAACTGTTGGAAAGACCGCTAAACAGAAAGCGATCCCAGTGACCTCCGCTTTTGTGGCTCGTGCTCGAAAGAATGTTCTTTGTGAGTTGTTCCCTCAACCATGGATTGTTTCCGGATAATGTATATACGTTTTACAGAACCGACCAACATGTTGGACATCCGGGCCATCTTGTGGTTGGAAGATTATCTCCAGGTAGGTTGGGAGTTATTCGTATTTTCACATCGTTTGAAAAGAAGTCTTGACAACATTTTTCTGCCGCAAGATTTTCGCGCAACTTTTCGATGCAGGAATGGCCCAGCACCGTGATCATCGTGTCCCACGATCGAAGTTTCTTGGAGTCAGTTTGCACGGATATCCTCCATCTGCACTCGCGGCAACTCACTTCTTACCGGGGATCGTACGAACAGTTTCTTGTGACAAAGGAAGAGAAGCTGAAAAACAGACAAAAGGAATACGAAGCACAGAAACAATACAGAGACCATATTCAAGTACGTGGTGAATTTGTTTAGGGGCATGTCGAAAGCGGTTGTCGATTCCATTTTACACATGTGTGCAACTTCATGAATAACGTGTGCAATAAGAATAATGTGTCAATATGTGTGCAACTTGGATCAATAAATCTTGGGTTTATGCATATAAGTCAAATCTAAGTATGCGGCTGTGCATGTGTATTTATCAACTCTTCGAGCGTTCATTTGGCGGAACGTGAAATATTTCAGTATTTTCTTACGGGATGCATTTGTTTCAGGTTTTTATCGATCGTTTCAGATACAACGCAAATCGCGCATCTCAAGTTCAAAGCAAGTTGAAACTTCTCGAGAAGTTGTAAGTCATTGAAGTTTTTCGCGTTCGGAAAATTGTTTTCGCAGTCATCTTATTTGAACTTTATCATTTCCTTATAACAAAATATATTCCCTGATGCCCGTGACGACACGTAGCTTTATCGTAAGCTTCTTTATTTCATCAAGATCAGCGATTCGCACTTGTATGTTGAAGTGTCCCTGAAGAGATGACAGTAATAAGTTTTGTTTGAAGTTTGTCTTGGTCACATTCTTGCCATACCAACCAGGGTTCATTGATTTAAATCAGTGATTTAAATCATAAATCATGATTTAAATCAAATAATAAAAGTCAAAAAAATCAATTAAAAAATCATGTCAAAATAAACAATAAATCATGTCAAAATAAAAAAATAAATCAGGTCAAAATAAAAAAATCAATCATTTTAGAGCTTTGTGTGATGTCTGTGACGCATTTGATTAGCATTCCAATAGGTTTTCGTTCTAATAGTCCTGTACAGTATTTGTTTAAAAGGCAAAGAGTTCTTATGATGACACAAGTTAAAACCACTCATAGGTTTATCAATCATAGTACCTGTGAGGTCACAGATTCTATGTCAACTAACTGCAAAAATGACATGTGGACTGAAATCACTAACCCTTTCGGATTCAGAAGTCAAAATTGTTAGAATGCCACAAGTTTGAAAGTGCAGACTGGCATAAAGTAAAAGTTGTATTTAAATTTTATCAAATATGAAGGCTGTTGTCTGTAAACTTAGTTGTAGAACATATTTTTGATTCATCAAACAGATATATTATTATTAAAGGTTTTTAACATTTTATGCATGTATGCCATGAGTGTCAATGGAATTACCGTATTTATTCAAGTATAACGCGCACTCGTGTATAACGCGCGCCCTTCATTTTTTGATTGAAAATTGGTATAAATTTTTTTTTCGGGGTATCCAAATAAAAATGTTACCAGTGAAAAGACTGAAATGAAGCAGGCAATACTCAAACTGAACACAACATTTATGTTACAACGTCGATGCCGTCCTTTATGTTGTAACATTTTGTATTATTACATCATAGAGCCAAGTAGCGTTGAAACTGCAAACAGGGAAGTTTATCTACAGCGCATTTGTATCCACAGATACCACGCGGCAAAACGCTAACACGCCGGTTTTAGGAAGCGCTGTCCCATATGACAGAAGCTCTGGCATACGAAAAGAACTAGGGCCGCATTCTACATCCAGGTCATGCATCGTGCAATGACTCAGCGCAGCCGCTTGCCGAAGCTGCTCAA
>JGI24021J15306_10013419_pt1 | contig 10173 bp, 7 predicted proteins | sample Ectturendosymbi1_FD_15306 | JGI IMG/M metagenome (IMG submission 15306) | reverse complement strand
TTTATTTGAAACAAATAAATTTCATCACGGGGGGCCCCCTTCCAGCGGGGGGCCCGGGGCAATTGCCCCCGTTGCCCCCCCCTTAATCCGGCCCTGAGCTCTCTAGCTCTACCGGTCGGCAAGTTATGACTGGAAAAAGTCAAAACCAATATAGTGGCTTTGCGATCGATACAAGGTAGACACACCGTTTTTCATTAAAATGTGTTCAAACTATAAGTTGCACCTGTGCATATCCTTGAAATGTCCCATTCAACATAGGTCAAATTAGGAGCTGACATACTCTTAAATGCCCAGCGTATGATATACCATACGGCGAAAAAAAGGACTTTAGAAGGTCAATTTCACGAAAAACACACTCAAACCAGTTTCAGGGCATAATTTCGAATGACGCATTACGGCAGAACGGAAAATTCAAGTTTTTTTAATATCGGGCAATAATGGGTTACCCACTTCCGCATCGGTGTCCGACATTTCTGCTCCAGCTTACGCAAACGGGGTATGGGCCCTTTTGCACTTTGTGAGTGTGGCGCAGAGTAACAGGCCGTTGACTATGTTGTCCAGTGGCGTTCAGACGTCTGGTGATGCCCGGGGCGACTGCTTAATTGGATGCCCCCCTCCCCCCCTACCAAATTCTAGTATTGAGCAGTGGCGTATGGTGGTCATTGTAAGTGGATACACCCTGTTTGTGACATCGCAATATGATGTCTTATTCACGTTTGCAAGAATCGTTTTGGCGAAGTTTGTTGACACAACATGCATATTTAGGGACGCCGGGGCATTGGTAGGCCAGGGGAAGCAGTAAAACAGTTGAGGGCAATGGAAACTTATAAAAACGAAAAAAATCGTTACCAATTATATTTGATTCCGTTCATCAGCAATGTTGACCTCAAAAATAATAACAGAAACTATAGAAAATGATTCTGAATTTTTTGGGTGCCCGAATAAGTGCAATTAATTTGTTTCAAGTCGATCTTCATAAACTACTAAATTGCCTATGATGCTGTTATGAAAAGCAGTTGTGTTGGAGGTGGGGGTGCAGTGGTTACAAGCGAACCCCCAAAGTTTTGATTGCTGAAAATCTGGGCAAAATCCCTAAAAATCCGGGTAAAAATGGCGCCCAAAGTTGATTGACTTCAAAAAATGGAGCCCAAGGTTTGCAAAATAACACGTGAAGACCTTTTTTGGAGTGTGACCTCCAAAAAAGATCTTAATGACCTTTGTGGGAGAAAATTTATTGGCAAAAGTTGCATAAAAGTCTTTTCGGGCAAGTTTGGGGAAATTCGGGAAAAAATCCTTCGCACCTCCAAAGATTTGCCTGCTCCTACACCAATGATGAAAAGGTTCCTCCATCCCCGTTGCCCCTCTTTTGAAAGGACAGAGGGGGAAATGCCCCCGCCATCGTCCCTGTGTATATTATTCTACACGCATCCTCTTTACTCGTTGTTGTAAGCTACAATGTGTCACTGTAATGAACATAAATTTAACAGCGGTATCCTAGGACAGAGCAGTTCATAACTGCAAAAATATCCTGCAACGCGTTAAAACAGGGGAGTAGTAGAACACACTCCGTACTACGCCAGCGCATTTCGCAACTGCAAAAATACAAGGCTGCGCGAATGTCTCGTCGAATAGCAGTCGATCTGAAGGTATGCACCTGAGATGGCGGACACCCAGGGTTGACAGTTTGAAACTTTGTAAACTATACAAGAATTGAGAATCTGTATAAAAAACGCAAGAAACTCTTCGTTTTTTGTTATGTGGTTGTTATATGCACAATTACTAAGGAGAGAGAACAGACACGGGCTTGTGTTAGCCATTATGATCAATCCACTTGAACTGCCAATTAGTGACGAAGTTCGATACGAAGCACATATTGCAAGCTCAGGTGTGCGACTGGATTAGCATAAAGACCGAAACGGAAAACTAGTGATGCATAATAAAATCAGCTAAATCAAGCACGTTGAAATTGACAGTTTTGAAATTTGCCTCAGAAAATCAACTAAACATCCATAATTATCTTCAGTGTTGATGTAATTGGACCCAACCAAAATAAATCACATGTTTTTTCAAGAGTCCACTTACTTAAATAAAACAATAAAACCCACCAAAAGTCCCACTCTACTTTTCCTTTGAAAAATTCACTATGAAGTAAAAAGTAAAATAAGCAGCACACTCTACAATAAACTGTAAATTGTTTTTTAATGGAACAAAAAGAACAGCAACGAAATTTGTTCGACTTGAAAAAAAGAGAAGAATAATTCGAACATTTTGAGTAAATTCTACTGGTTATCTTCTTCAGCTCTCTAAAATCAGCAGATTTTAACCAAATTTCTGCATTCTCTGCATCCAAGCAGTTTGTAAAGTTGGACCATACCAAACCATGTATTGAAAAAATACACTATATAGATGTTAATTAGCAGGGAATGCCCATAAACTTGACGCGAAACTGCAGAGCTTGTGTGGGAGTGGCTTTTCTCTGTTTGCTGTGCGCATTCTTGCCAAGCCTTACCACTTTGGAGTGAATTGACCACCAACACTTTGCAAAACAATGGGGTGCATTTCTTTACCCTCAAATTTGAATACCATAATACGTATAACAAGTTATTATAGTGTAATTCTGCAAATGGTGATGTTGCACGATGCAAGAAAAACAATTCAGAATCGAGTTTTGGTGTTTTTTATATGAAAAAGAACAAAAACTTGTTTCGTTTCGAAAAAACCCAAAAAAACTGATTAAAAAATGAACAGGAGGGTTGTTTTTTTTTAAAAAAAGTGAGGATTTTTATCAACCCTGATTATATCTATCAATTCTTGTTTGTGATTTTCCCTTGATCGCACGGTCTGGAAAAAGTCACGTCACTATCCGTGTGATTGGGTGTGCGCCGTACACCTAGACTAAAAGTCCCTACCATAATGAAGAAGCTGAGAATTACTGGCATTTGAATATGTACAAATTAGTGTTGACAGCATAACAAGTTTCGAATAATTAAAGCCATGCAGCCTTCATTACTAGGCTTACAATTTGAAAAATCACCTAGTTACCGCATTTAAATTTTTGCAATTGCACTCTTTGGATGTCCCCCAGCCTTGGATGCCCGGGGCCGGCGCCCCATTCGCCCCCTCTCTCCACGCCAAATCCTTCGACCTCCCATGGAGCCCATGTCCTGAAGGTTCTGGTTGACGAAACTATCAAATGGCTGCTAAACACCCGAGGTCTTGTGCGGCCTAGCACTAGCGGTGTACTACAAGAGCTGCATCAAACGATGAACAAATTCCGCTGTCTCCACACGAAAACGGGATCAAGTGAGGTGGAAGAAATAATCGCCACATCTAGCTCTTGGTCAACATCTGGTGTCAAATTCCATGACCTGCGTCGCCCACCTTTTTTGAGACAGCGTGTTTGTGTGACTGAAATGCCGAAGCTGCGGGATCTACATTTGAAGACATGGTTGTCGCGAAGGGTCATACCGTGAACTCTTCACAAAATTTTTATGTTTAACATTTGCGCATGATACAGTATTCTTTCAGGCATTAACCTAGAATCATAACCATACGTGGGTATCGAAACAAAGACTCATTTAGGAGCTTCCTGTTTTCCAGTGTTTGAACGCACCGGGTTTGTGACCGCAGTGTGATAAAGCCTTGCGGATTACTGCCTTTACTTTGCCTTCGTATCTATCTCTTTCCTACGCCTTTCTTTATTCATGGTTACTACACCAAGGTACCTGATCTCCTCAACCTGCTGCTTCCTTGCAATGCGCACTGATATGGGTTTCTGTAGAGACATATTACCTCGGTCTTTTGAACAAGGTTGATAATTCCCGCTTGGTTGCACGCAGCTGCAAACCGATCAAGTGCATGTTGAAAGCCCTGTTCTGTGGAAAAAAGTCGTAACAAATCGTGGGCAAAACAAACTGATGATCCTAGAACATCCAAAACATGGACGCAATTTTGTTGTAAAATGTGGGCGGACAGCTTGGTGTGAAACCAATATAGTCATCGGGTCGATGTAGAAGCGACATTTTATATGTAAGGATTCCCTCTTATTTGTAGAGGTGTTTTGAAATCAACACTAATCACGCTTTGTCAACACTAATCAGAGTTGTACAAGTGCCTCGTTTTGAAGCCTGAACCCGGTCGGAGCCCGAAATCACACGCCCGAACACGGCTCGAGCCCGACATTTACTTGTGAAGCCCGATTTATACCCGAAAGCCAAATTAACTGAGGGAGTTAAGACATGCGCAACTGCGGAGTAACAAAAAACGTTGTGTTCGGGTATAGCTGCAGGTACACGGTATATAACACCAAAAATAACAACCACCTTGACCAAGACATTGGCATAATCTGGCACAAACGCAACATATTAGTAAAAGATAATAATGCGGAATATAATGTTTCTCAAGAAAAAATAAGAAACTATCACGAAACTATCCACGAATGCGCTATAGGCATGACATGCCGGCTTGTAGGCTTCTTAAAACAAGCCAAGAATCGCGTGAGTGATTGATCGCTTTGAGGCAAAGCCATCCCCTGCTAATTTCCTCACCGCAGTCGCCTTCTCAAAAAGAGTGTGAGACTTATCCGAACAGAAAAGGAAAGAACGCAGCTGTGTTTGCAAACAGAATGAGGGAAAAAATAACTTCACTCGCAGAAGTTACCGCGGTGAGCACAACAAATCTACGTCACCAAAGAAAAAAATCGTTACTCCTAATGCTATAAAAAATTTTGTATGCAGGACCGAAATATTTTGACAAACTTAAAACCCTTTAACGACCGCGCGAGCCAATAAATTGGCGCAAGGTTTTTTGGTTATAACTCGCTAGCCGCTATAGCTAGAGAGTTGTTCAAACCCTCTACGGATGCGGCAAGTCTTCTTGGTTCGATAAAAAAAATTTTGATTTAGGTGAGGGGTTCGCCTGGGAGAAGCTCGCAGAGTGGGGTGTTTTGGGTTTTTTGACCAACTTTGACGGGACCTGGACGCCAATCCAATGGGCCAATATTTTGGTGCAAACTTTTTCGGGAAACTAGATGATCTCCCGCGTCGATAGAGCCCTTGCTTGACCTTCTAGCATGTCTGGGACCAAAGTTATGTCGCCAAAACCCAATTTTACCCCCAAATTCAGAAAATGCATGAGTCTCCCACTGGCGGCTACAGTAGCTCGCTATAACCCGCGAGAACTCCCCGCCAGAAGATGCTAGCGAGCTATACGAGCCCTCGAAAGACTCATGAAGTCTTCTAGTTTGCACTGACAGAAAAACATTTTAGATTTGGGTTCGGGGTTTTCGGTGGGTGGGGTTAGAAAAAGGGTAGTTTTGGCTTTTTTGGTTGTTTCATTGTGGCGTCATCACCTCCACAAAGGGCCAAAATTTGGCTCAAAGTTTGGTTGTATTCTAGGCTGGAATATGGAGCTTTAGAGGCCTAGATCGACTTCCTAGAGTTTCTGGTGCCAAAGTAGGGACTAAAAGACTCCAAATCGTTGAGGACATGGCTGAGTAATTTCAGGGGATCTCCCTAATTAAAACCCAGAAGTTTGACCATAACTTTTGAACCAGAAATGCTAGAAAGTCCATCAAACCTTCTCAAGACTCGTATTGAAGCCTGGAATCCTAAAAATTCGAGTCAACAAATCTGATGCATGGTTCGACTCCCCGGAAGTGACGTCATTATACAAATGTATAGAAATATGCATGAACAACCTCTGAATATGCAAACATTAACAAAAAACCCGTGATCTCAAGCTGAAACTTTTTTTTTCAGTCTAAACTACTAGTTTTCACGAATCTTTAGAGGGTTTGAACAGCTCTCTAGCCTATTCTAACAGCGAGTTATGGCCATATCCAAAAGTGGTGTTATTCCACCCTGGTTAACTTTTTTAGGGGTAGGATTTTTGACTAATTTTTGGTTTTTGTGGCATAATGTTTCATCCAGATATGCTAGAAAGCCAATCAAGGGCTCTAATGACTCGTGAGATAGCCTAGTTTCATAAAAATATTTGGGCCAAAACGTGAGCCCATTAGATTGGCGTCCAGGGCCGTGCAAAGTAGGCCATAAAAATGCGAAAACACCCCTACTTGTGACGCCCCCCCAAGAGAACCTCAAACCCAAAACTGAAAAAAATTTTTTTGACTCGAAACTACTAGACTTGCTGAATCCGTAGAGGGTTTGAACACCTCTCTAACTGTAGTGGCTGGCAAGTTATGAACAAACAACCTCGAGCCAATTTATTGGCTTTTGCGGTCGTTAAAAGTGTAATAGAGTTTGGTAGGGGGGCCCATGACCCAACAGTAACATTATCGTCGACTGGGCTGAGACTGTTTATCCAATTTATATCAACTATGGAGACAAGTAACAACAGCACACACATTTTCGTAGTGAAATACCACGGTGAGCTGTTTTGATTGAACTCCGAAGACACGGATAAAACGTCTGACCAGAAATTGAGGACCAGTAACAAGCGGTCGTCAACTAGTTACACCCGCAGCAGTTCCCGAAGCTTTTCAAGTAGGACGGGGTCATATGCTCTCTTGAGGTTGACAAAACGTGCGTAGTCCTCACTTGTATACTCCCAAGATTTCTCATAAACTAGCTGAAGAATGTCAATTTGGTTTGTAACGCTACAGTTGCCACGAAGAACACGCTGGTTATACCACAACTTTGGCTACATAATTTTGAGAATGTTTTTTGAAGTTACTTGGCATACACCTTTCAGTAAGTCTATGGAGAGAAATGCCTGGAGGGCATTCCTTCTTGCCTACATTCATGTGTATAAGAATCATCACCCCAGTCTGCCACCTTCTGAAAGTCAAGTCACTTGAAACACACGAGTCAGGCAAAGAACCACTTCTCTCTTTAGGGATTTGTGCAATTCCTGTTTGATTTGATGACAACCAGCAGCCTTCAAAACTTTCAGTGTTTTCATATGTGGAATGCGCAAGATAGCAATGGTGGTATTTTCTTCCTTATAAACGCCTGTTTCATGTCCGGTGATATGAGTGTCTGTGTTGAAAAGATCTTTGAGGGACTCTCTATATCTGCCAAGAATGACCACTTCATTTCTCAGTGAGAAACATTTGATTTTAGAAGATAATGTTAGCATTACCTCGTATTTATATTTTGTATTGTTTGCGTGTTTGATATACAGACTTATGATTCATATCAGAATGGCAATCGAATAAAGCAAAAGCACAAAATGGTTAGTCATAACACATTGTAGAGAAGATGTAAGTTGATAAACACAGTCAGCACTGAGAGACGAGCACTTAAGCAGCGCACCATTCATTACTACATCCACTCATTATCATTCAGGGAACCGGCTGTGGTAAAGAATTAATACATTCGAACATCCGGTTCCAAAGTAAACGGCAAAAAAGTCAGATGTGGTGCTTAGCGGTGCACACAAGCATGTACAGCAGATTGTTTGCATCAGAGTGCAAAAGGTTTTGCAAGATATGTAACTTGATGCTTACAACTGTTTTTATTTAAGTAGCATTATATATCCACTTTTTGCGGTTTTGTCTTGCACACATCATCGTTTTCCTGGAGGTGTTTCAGGAATCAAAAGGTGGCAGAGAAATTATGATGTTCCACGAAGCACACGGAAGGTATTTGTACAATGTAAAATTAATGCTGAAGAAAAAAAACACCGAAGCAGCGCACCAGCAACTACTGCAATGTGTGAGGGTAATACAGGAGTGTTAAACATTGGAGGCAAAATGAAGACTTGTAAAAAGGCATCAGACATTTGAAGTCATCGAGTAAGAATTCGATGAAGATGCGCATCTTTGAACAAAATCATAATGATTGTTTCTAAGCCAGTTATCAAAGGTCCTGAACCGGTGGTTCTCAACTGTTTCGATGAAGGTGCCAAATCCAGACATACGATTTTGTTAGAGAGCCGCATTTAACACATTTTGACACAAACAAATTGAAACGTTTTATTTTATTGCAGAACGAAGTCTGTTACACGAACTATTAGAGGTTTCATTGAAAGTCTGTTGAGAGCTGCACAAACGGTGCTCGGGGACAGCATGCGGCTCTCAGAACAGTTGTTGAGAACCACTGTCCTAAACCGATGATTAGTCTGGTGTGGCCGAAGGCTTACACGTCTCGGTGTGTAATGCACAATTTGGTCGGAATTGTTGAAGGCAACTCGAAATCGCTTCATACTAGTCTGTGTGTAGTTGCTCCACAATTGGAAAGCATACGTTTGCTTGCAGCGGGCACGAAATAGAGTGTTTTACAGCAGGTGAACACTGAGCAAAGATGCCCATGATTGTTTGCTGTGCAGTACAGCGATTTCACTTGTCTCTGGATGTCATCGACATCATTCAGCAAGGCTGTTAGCACTGCACCACGGTATTTGACTTAGACTTAAACGCTGGTTTACACTTTCATACATAATACGAAATCGTCTATATTGGCACAAATATGCACATATCAGTGTCAACTGGTTGTCTGTGATGGTCACAAATGATGGATTGCAAGACGAAATGTAATGTTCAAACAACTTGAAGTTGATGTTTGAAAAAGTAACAGGTGTGTTATTTCCAGCAATACTTTATCCACATTCTTGTTTTTGCAAATAGGTACAATGACATTTTGTATGCATTCCCGTAAAACTTTTCCATGCATTAAACACACCCTGAGGGCTACTGAGGTACTGTGTTTGCACACACTTGAACGAGCATAAAATGTATTCAGTAAAAATGGAATCTTTGCCAGTTGCACGGTTGAGAGGTAGTTGTTAGTGGCGTTAAATTGTTTCACAAAAGTGTCAGTTGCGCAGTTTTATTTGATGAGTTTACGGTAAGTACTTCCGCAAGGTGACTTTCTACATTTCAGTGTCAGTGACTTTTTATTTCCAGTTGCACCTAATACTGTATCAGAATTTTTGGGAGAGTGTTCCTGCATTGTTTTGCCATTACAACTGCTTGATACGTTCCTTTGGACTTTCGACAGGCTTTGCACATTTGGATTCGTTTCCACTCTCTTCCTTACTTTCAAAGTGGAATCCACTTTTGGGTTTATTATTTTCTATCCAGCATAAGTAGGCATATCGGTCAATCTCATGCTTTTCGTTCACATTCTTTTTCCACCCATGGATGTGGTACCTGTGTAGTGTGCTTTTAGGTGTGACTTCACATGCTGCCGTTTTGAGCGGCACGTCTGGAATGCTGGATAAGATTTTTGTTATTCCAATGAGTTGTTAGGTTTTGCACATAGAGTTGTCACAAATGATACTTTCCTAAGATATATTTTATTTTCAAAAATAATGCATATGGGCTGGGTTTTGTTGAGGTGAGCAGTTGGTTTACGCACATTTGGTCTCGTTTTGTTAAAACTTTGCAAAATGTTGTTGTTTTACAGACCTATTTGGGGCATTAAAAAATACATCTATTAAAAACATGTCAGAACAAATTGGCAGCAGCTACAGAACGTGTTGCCGGCTTGTAAACGTGCAGGAGATTTTGACACGTACCTATGAAAGGCTGTTGTGAACAATTGTTCAAAGGCCAGCATCAAACCAATCAGCATGCCAGTGTAAAACGTAACGTTGCATAGTGGAATTTCCTGGCGTCGCAAGAAAGGAAATTCTGTGACTTGGCTTGTAGCAGCATGGTTGTGTGAAACCGCATCCCTGGGCTGAGTGTAGTTTCCTGGCGTCAAAGGAAAGGAAATTGTGCAACGTCGCCAGTAAGAATTAATTGAAAACGATGCCACTGAAGGATCACAAAAGTGTCCATCTGGAACACGTTGCAGTCGTGAGGACAGAACCATTCCGGATGGCAGCAATTGTTCATTTTATGCACCTTGCCAGAGTCTGTTTTGGTTGTTTACTTGTTGCAGAGCGTTTTGTTTGCTTTAAGAATTTTATTCTCTCTGTGCCGAATGTATGATCAACGGAAGTTCAAGAAACTATTTTGGCGTTTATCGTTACGTAAGCGTATCATTTGCCATGATTCTTTTCTTTGTCATGTTTCTGTTGTAACTCTATTTGCATAGGAACCTAAAACCTGATTCTGTGACGCTGTAACAAAAGATCATCATTCCCAGTACAGCAGAGCATCTACATCAGGGGTCTCAAACACGCGGCCCGCGGGCCGCATGTGGCCCGCGAAGACCTTCTGTGCGGCCCGCGATGCTTTTTGGGACTTTTCAAATAATGAACATT
>JGI24021J15306_10013418_pt1 | contig 10173 bp, 3 predicted proteins | sample Ectturendosymbi1_FD_15306 | JGI IMG/M metagenome (IMG submission 15306) | reverse complement strand
CGACAGACCAATTCCAACATTTCCCTGGAAAAAAAAAAAATTTTGTCAACGCATGCAGACTTGAGTCCTGGGCGGGGCGGGTTTTACTGCAACTTTTGTTAAAAATAAATGCATACTTCTCATAATTTTATTGGAACAAAAACTTGTCCGAGTTATGAGTTTTTAGTTGTTTTCGGACAGGTGCGGTTTGGGACCGAAAAAAGTGCGGGGCAGGGCGGGCGTGGGATGGTCTGCGGGTAAGATTTCTCAAACTCCTGCGGGTGCTGGCGGGTTTAAATTTTGCGCGTGCGAGGCGGGAGGGACAAAAAGTTTCAACCCGCGCAGGACTCTTATGCAGACGTTGCTTGTTAGTACTGCTTGCATATAATGCTATTGGCCAACATGTTGATAGCAGAACATAGTTCGTTGCTCAGTGGTTCTTAACTTTTCCAACCCCAGAGAAATGTGTTGTGTTAATAATTCTGGTTTTCCCAAACCCGACACCTGTCCTTTTCCTGCTACCTAAAACCTGGGCTTTTAAATTTCTTTGTAGAAAAATCTAGAAAACCTTAGTATTTAAATATATCAAGTGATCTGACTTAGCTGTATGCTATTCATATTATTCACCCTTTATCTAAAAGTTCTATTAAAAATTGATCAACTTATTCACAAATATTTTATCGTGACTAATATAGATATATTTAACAATGAGCAGATAATGATTTTTGAAAATAATATTCACTGGTATATGTATAAATACATATGTATAAATACATATGTCCCTTCTATTCCTAACCTTAAATGTACCCTCAGATAGGCGAATGTACCTCTAGGGCAGGGGTCGGGAACCTTTTTGACTAAGGGAGCCATGAAACTTACATATTTTTAACAACATTTCTGTGAGAGCCATATAATATTCTTCAACACTTAATGCAACTAACTTACTTAACTAACGTGTGCATTTTCAAGCAAAATCAACAATTTTCAACAATGATAAATGTTCTAATTTTCTCTTTAATAACATGCTTCTTACTGTTAATGCGACTTCTGGCGCTGCATGCTGTTGCTGATGGCTTTGTAGGAAAATTACAGAAAATGTTTCATCCGTAAAAATCGTGTTAAGAAAATATCAAGCGAGCCAGATGCTGTCATCAAAAGAGCCACATCTGGCTCGCAAGCCATAGGTTCCCGACCCCTGCTATAGGGGTACACAAAACCTAGATTGGGAACTCCTGACTTAGAGTTCTGTTGTTAATATTTTCACTAATAGAAACGACTGGATTAGTTAAGTGTTTAATGAAAAAGTTTGCGCAAGCCTAAACAGGCAATAGCAAACACAACGCCAATTTTTAAAATTTGGTAAGTTCGTGAATCAATCTTTGACAGGTACTGTAGATACTGCAAAAAGAGCTGCTGCTCAACAATTCTTGCAATAGGGCCTATGGATGATACTGAACAAACTAAATAATTTGCAGGTCTGGTGGCTGTTATCATCACAATGTACAACTTGATACAATCAAAAACAAGATCAAAGCAAACTGATACGTTCTAGCAGACTACAACTAGGTATTCAGTTGCAAAATGTTTTTTCATGTCAGATTCTAAATTCCTTTATAACAAAGCACACAACAGCACTTAAAGATTACCACCATCCATCCTGTTCGCAGGAACAGCACAACACCAAAAATGTTAATCAAGCAAGATGTGAATACTCCATCCCATGTTCCAAAGAGTACTGGTTCCACCACAAAAAACTGACTTTTCCACCATGGCTTTGGTTTATTTCCTGCCTAAAAACAGCAATGAAATTTCACATAGCTAACCATACAAATTACATTACAAAGCTTGACGCTTGATGTTTCAACTAAAATGAATGCTTACCATATTTATTATCATATCAAAGGCATGAAGCATAAAAGTTATGTGAAATCAGAAGTGTTTTTTTATGAAATGTTATACATGTAAGGTTTTCTAACATGAAAGAACAGAATAGTATTTGTTCTGAGATTAAAACTTTTGTCATATGGAAATTTTACTTCTTTGGAATACATAGTTGGTTTACACAAAGAAGATAGGAATAATTCAGAACAAGTTAAATTTTCAACACAATCAGCACCTTCACAGCAACCAATGAACACAATTAATGTAGTGAGATTTTTTTCTCAGCAACAAATCAGTGGCTACAAAGTAGAAAACTATCTTTTCAACTGAGTTAACACATCTTATATCTTTATTCAACTAAAAGTGAGCATTTCTTAACCTATGCTGCTGCAAGAAACAAAGTTCCTTTCACTGGACTGCATGATTGGGTCATGTATACCACTACATTAATTACAGTAATAAATTTGGCAATTGCAGAGATAAGCAAAAAACACAAAATAAAAATTTTCAGTTGTAAAACAAATTGTATGTATAACTACCACAACTTTTATAGGATCAGTTCTTTGTCAGAAATTCTCCTTGTGCAACAGACAAGACAAGGGTATACTCATGTCACAAATTTACAATGGGCGTTCAACCAAGTCAGGACACATAGTATTAACACTTTCAGCATGTGGGTTTTCACCAGGAAAACAAGCTGGATACTTGGTGGTTTTTGAGAATTCACCACATAAATGGCAGTTGCTTAAAATGTTTTACAATTGAAGTCCAAACAAGTGCTTCAACTGTTAAATCCAATACTTTTTTGATAGTTTTTGTACATCAATGTATGAACTAGAGAAGATTACAGGCAGTATCCAATACAATCCAGACCCGTATTTGTATGTAGCCAGCTTTTTGTTCTATAAAAAGCTACTCTGTATAGATACGTAGGTTGGTAGAGATAGACTGATATATCGGCCTGGCCAATATTCAGGTTTTACCAATGTATCGGTCAAAACGGCCGACTTTATCAGCCTCAGCATGTGTTGACAAAACACTTTTGTATTCCCTTATGCATCCAGAAAACTTGAAGAAAGCACAAGGGTCATTTCATTATAATTCAGCCCAAATTTCTGAAATTTGAAATCACATGGTTTAGGTTTTCGTTCCTTTTCACATATGTTTACACCTACCAATTTTTAGGAAAATTGACACCTATATTGCAAAAATTGATCGAGCGTTTTATGATTTATCACTGCTTTTGCATTTTTACCACTAGATGGCATTTACATTGATGAGCAACACAAAAATGAGTCTAACTCTAGATCTGCTAGTCTGATCCTAGTGAAATTAGTGTTTATCACCATGTTTTCTAGGATGGGCTTTCTAAACATGCAGTTTAAGTTTGCCTAAGACCAATACTTTTCATGATATTTGCGTTTTTACCCCCTTACATTGCTCACCCACTTTGGGATGGATGCTGAAAAAAAATTTTCAAAATTTTTGCTGGTTTAGGTAGAAGACATGCCTATGTTTCCAAACATATTATTCTCAAGACTAACATTTGTTAAGTTCTGCAAAAACATCACAAATAAATGCAAAAGAGTTGGCTCTAAACAAATTTCTCTGTTACTTAACAGTCTTGTGCATTGCTAGCTCATGACTTCATAAATACCTGTAATATGACAGAAACTGCCTTTGATTACTTGCATATGAGTTGTCTGTTACTGTTTCTTATGGAACTTCAGCAATTTAACAGTCCTTTAAACAGTTTAAGGTTGATGTGACCTAGCTTACTAAAGTCCTCAGGTTTCTTTTTGAGTTCAAAGCATCTCATTCAATTGAAGTGTTGGAATGTAGTGAAAGGTACACCTTATTAGATTGCCAATAAAGTTGAGGTTGGATGAACTTCAATAAATTCAGTTTAAAATGTTTGATAAAATTCATAGTTATGAATGAATGTATCATCCTGAAAACATTGTTTAAATTAAGTGTATGTTTTTGTTATACACAACAGGAAAGCAACTGCAGTGTTTTTCTAATGTGACCTAATTACTCTATATATAAAAAAAATTTAATGTTTAGATTCTGATCTTTTTTCGAACTGTAGTTATCATTTTAGGTCATTACAATTATACATATTGCAAAACCATGTCTTTGAATCATTGTGGTATTGGTTTAAAAATTAAGGACAGTGCTGTTAAATCAAGCTGTTACAAGACCTCACCTGTGGAAAAAACCAGCACCAAATTATTTAGCAGTTTTAATTAGCAAGTTTGAAAATGAAGAGCAAGGATGCTTGTTTTATAGATGAACCATTTCAGTAATTGACAAAGATCTACTTCTACAGTTTGTCTGCACCATGAAAATTATTTTTGGAGAAGAATTGCTGCCAGACAAATGCATTGCTGTAATTTGTTTGCCTTTCACTCAGCACATAAAAAATCAAAGCGGTCTCAACTATAACCTTAGATGCTGCAGTGCAAAGAGTGTTGTTCACCTACAGTTACAAGTTCTTCCTAGATTTAAGTTGTGTCAATTTGCAATACATACATAAGCTCACTTACAAATATGATGGTTTCACAGTCTGTGCAAATGTGGTATTAACCAATTAAGTCTCTGAAGTCATTAGGTCACATTAGAAAAACACTGCTGTTGCTTTCCTGTTTTGTATATACATATATATCACAGTAACAAAAACATATACTTCATTTAAACAATGTTTTCAGGATGATAACAAAGCAAGTCAAGACAGTTACCTAGAAAAAAAGTTACTGATGCTTTGGAAAAATTTTTATTTTTGGCAGTGGTTAACTGAATGGACTATTGTACTAACTTTAACCTCGTTAACTTGATGCTCTGTTTTGTACTTTCCTTCTTCCTTGTAATTATTCACCATCTTTCAACTTTCAAGCACTGTTTTTGCTTTTTTTTGGTGTAAGCACTGCAAGCTCTTTCATTTAGTGTTCTGTTTGTATTGCTTTGTTCTTTTTAACATTCTGTTTTTATTCATGATACTGTGTTTATTCATTGCAGATAGCATATACTATGCTAACAAGTTTATGAGTTTAATTAAAAATCATACCAAAATATTGAAATTGCTGCAATTTGAAAAATGTTAGCTCATAAATCCTGATTTTTGAAGTTATTGAAAACAGGTTAAGGCATAGAATATATTATTTTTGATAATGAAGCAGAAAACAAGATTTAAAAATTTTGGTTATCAGTCTGTGAATGACCAATATATCAGTATTGGCCCTCAAAAAGCCATATCGGTTGATCTCTACAGGCCAATAGCAAAGGTGTTGGTGTTTTAGGTATAAGAAATAAAATTCAACATTAAACTGGTGGCTGCTTGATAGAAGAAGAACTAGTAGCAAGATGTAATGACTGCACTAGAAGATATCATGGTTTCTTCATGCTTGACATACTTAAGCATTAAATGACAGAAAATATTAGACATCACTCTGCCACTGTGAAGAGACCATAGCAGTAAATGTTTGTTGTGCTATTCACCACATGGTAATAATCAATCAAAAACCAAGGGTAGTAAACCTTTTTTCTAATTTACTGATGTTTGGCAATAGGTAAATTCACATTAAACAATCATAAAGAGCCACATAAAATAGAGCAAAATGCTTGAAGCTATCTTAATACTTTTGATGAGGTAGTTCTGTAAACCATACTAAAGATATTTCTAAACTAATAAGAACAGATAATCATGTGCTCAAAATTACACCTCACATGAACATGGATTTTTAAGTGAGACACTGGCCAACCACAACACCACGCTGTCTACATGGTAGTAAAAATGGGTGTTTGTATCAACTTTTGCCAGCTAGCTCAAATGACCACTTGAAGCTTTTTATTCAATGTGATGGAATGATCCAATGTCACTCCAAAATTCAGTAAATCCCGCATATGTTAAAAATATAATGAAACAAATTTTAAACAAGGGTTTGCCTGTTTTCTTAATATTCTTGCGCTTAAATCACAATTTATTCATAAACTTTATCTTATCATTTTTGGTAACAAAAAGAATTCATCATGATTTTCTTATCATAAATTATTTTAATAAAAGGTCATCCAACACAAAAATCATCAAATGCGATTTTTTGGTAGAATTTGGTAAAATGTTTCCATGAACACACCTGTGAAATTTTTCCACACAGCGGGCTAAAATGGCCAAGTTATACGCTTCCAAACATGGTGAATCAGGCAAGCTCTGATTTTGCAGTTTTCTTGCTGACTGATGGTCGTGACGTCATATCATAACATGCGATGAAGCACATTCGTGTTGTTATGCATTGACAAAAGCCAGTGACCTAGATTGACTTTAGTAGCACCAGCAGTAAGCTCAAGTGCATGGTGTTAAAGAAATATTTACATTCCCAGAAAAGTAAAATGGAAACAGTATTGTTTATACGGTACCTATTTTGTGCAGAAACGACAAACTTCATTGGTGTTGCTTTGTTTTGTTTATTAGACCTAGCCTTAGTGCAAACCTCAATGGCAAGTCAGGAACAGACTACACTGCTGACCAAAAGTTTGCCTGGCAGGCTAGTTGGATTTGTTTTGTTGTTGTTTAGGTGACTTAGTGTTATGAAATGACCAATGTTCAAAATTTCAAAACTGCTGGAACGATGTGTTTTAAGTAAATATCTTTTGTGAGATTGACACAACGTTTGTAGAAACGTTGCTTAGCTTACTGTATATGGCAAGTTTAAGAAGTTGATGAAGTGTAAGACTCTCAAAATGAATTGCTAAAGTATTTCTCAGTTTAGTGACTACATGCAGTATGACTAGTTTGTTTGGGTGTGATGCTAGGTTGCATTTTGACTCAAGATACTTTAAAGAACCATATATTATGACACCATAGCTGTAGCCAGCTCATGTATCAGACTCCATCATTATTCTGGCATTTGTGACATTCAACAAATTGTTAATGCTTGCAGTGTTATTACTAGCTTGCAACACAATGTCTTATGTCTAGGTTAATGCTAGTTGCTGCAAATTGTTGTGATTTGTTCTTGCAGGTATGATAACTTTGAAGCATTAAAGTCTACTAACATAGTTGAACTCTGTTGAAACTTGTAGCATGAGAAGTGGGTAAGACAAAAGTGTTTGTATGTTCACTTTCCCAAACAACTCTAAGCTAAGACAAGCCTGGATTTTCAAATGTCGGAGAGATAATTATTGTTTAACTAAGCATTCAAGGGTGTGTGAAAAACACTTCAAAGGTTCTGATTTCGTTTTAAGTAGGGCATTTGCAGCCTCTGTTGGCTATATAACATGAATATTCAGTTACAACTTAAACGTAAACCTGATGCTGTTCCCTCTGTAATTCCTGAACCAAAATGTAAAACACCATCTTCATCAAAAAGAAAGCTATAGAGAAGATCTACTGCTTGGGAAAAGTGCTGTCGTATTGAGAAAAGTGCTGTCATATGATTATGAACATACTGAAATAGAAGCAAGGTAAGCTGCTTTAAGTCATGTCATGACACATAAGAAATATGAGCTTGGTTTGATTTAAAGGCAAATATTTGCAGGGTTCTTCCGGCTGTGTTGCATTTCAATTAAAATGAACATCGTGAGCAGGCAACAACTCATGGTGGAGAGCACAGGTACATGGCATCATACCAAAAAAGAGAACGTCACAAAGGGTTGCAAAGGCTGCGAGAGTTCCCCAGACTTTCGGTAAACCTTCGCAGGTGTGATGTTAGTGCAGTGGTTGCCAACCAAGGTGCCATTTACAATGCGCAGGGGTGTGGCAAGCTAATATGTTTTTCAACATATCATTGAAAAGATAATTTCAAAATGTTGCTAAACCTCAAACCAAATTGCTATGGGTTTGCTACTATATGTGCCGCAAATTACATTCCTCTTTTGTAGGGTGCCGCAAGCCTAAAAAGGTTGGGACCCACTGCGTTAGTGCATAAGGCATCATCCAAATTTATCCTAACCACATTTCTATCTCTGTTTTTTCATAATATGTGAACTATTTATTGGAAAAAGTTTGTATCCATCCACAACAGCACCCCACCTACAATGCATCTGCAGCTGTTGATGCTCACCAAAAGCCCCTCCCCTGTCTTCTCATGAGAAACAGATTAGCAAGGAAGAAGTGGTGCGCCATCATGCTTAAAGATTCAACGCCTCCTGCGTATTTTGGTGCACTTCTTTCTTATTGCTTGAGTACACAAAACAACCAAATGCTCTGATGTCATCACATGTTTATTCAAAATTATGTAGGATATTTGAAGCCACAGTAGCGCACAGAGACAAGTCGTTGCCTGATTTCAAACACAATGCAAGCAGGCAAAACTCTTCTCTTTTTTGCCAAGTCTCTTACAAATCCATCGCACCAATCTTCTGCATGCTATGTATCTATAGGTCCTGGAAGAAAAAAGGAAACGTTATGTTGCAATACTGCTTTACGTGAATTTCAATATGTAGACTATTATGAAGAATGACAAAACATTTAAAATGTCAATATTTTTCAAATACAATTGCATGTACCCATGGATGAGTTTATCTTCCAAGGGTGGCCGATTTGCTTCTTGATATTCAAATTAGTGTCCTTCTAAAACGTCAATCTTGAGGGAGTTATAATGAAATCCTGAATATACTATTATGCAGTCCACATTTTTCCCTATTTCATATTGACTTCTGATAAATCATTGCAGCAACTGCACTCTGTAGCTGTTGGCATAGTTACGTATTGCCCAAGGTGCACCTGTAGAAAAATGATTTGATGTTTCATAGTTGTACGAGATGGGTTTGCAGTTGCACCCCACACTTGACATGTTTACAAAAAATCAGGCAGAAGTTAAAAAATTCACCAAAACATTTTGATGGTACGAAGTAACATGTTTACCACATTTTGGAGAAAATAATGTAGAAGACAAGGCTACAAGAAAACAGGGTCAGTGTCCCTGCTCGATTTAAAAGGGGGGCAGAGGTGCTGTTTTTATAACAGCATCATAGGTAATTTCATGGTTATCAAGATGGACTTCAAACAAATTTACTATAGTTATTCACGCACCCAGAAAATGCAGAATGGTTATTATTTTTAAGGTCAACACTTGTACTGAACAGAAGCAAGCATATTGGTAACGTTTAAAAAGTTTCCATTGCCATTAAATTTTCCACTGCACCTCCTGCTGTTTCGGCATCCCTGGTAAAAGGAGAAAATTGTTACGTTCTGCATCAAAGAGGTGACAATGCATCTAGTTGGTAAGAACCCATTTACAAGCTTTGGCCTTCCCCAGCTCCATAGCCACAGTGGGGCATTCGGAGGCAGTGCCCTCGCAAATTGTTTTATGCTCAGAAAATTGTTTCAAACATACAACAAACAGAATAATCTTAACCCCTTAAAAATGTGTTTTTCCCCTCCAAACTAAAAAGTCCGGCTATGGGCCTAGCCTTCCCCGCCAAACGTTTTTGTGATACTGTCAACAAAAATCAATGAATGACATTTACCGCTCAATTTTTTGTATATCATGCAAATCTCTCTTGTTCTGGTTCTGCAACCTTTGCCTGAAGAAGTTTTGCGCTTTTCAAGTGTCAGAGCACACTCTGCAACAGCTGCATAGCTTTAAATATGTAGCCTTTGGTTTGGAGTACCCTCATTATTTCTTCCCTCACTCCCTGTATATGAACATTCTGGGACTTATGCTGAAATTGCCAATGTTTGTGCTTGTAAATAATCCAGCTGTTTAGGAGTGCCATGTCTATTACATTATAAAAAATATGGCCTTGCTTCCAGCTTACACAGAGTAGTATCTTCGCATTTGCTTAACAATATTGACTCATGCCTTAGTTTCGTTGTAAAAAAATAGTTTTGGGTTTGTTTTTCATGTTATTCTCTGATGGAATAGTGAATTCGAGTGCAATGAATTTACTGTAGCATGTTTACGGATTTCGACTACTTACACTAACCAGTATCTGCTAAGTTGAAAATGGTGGTGTCATGTAGGCTGCAAGTTTCTTTCCGATTGTTAGTATTTCACTACAGTTCAATAGAATCTTACGAACAAGCCAGCTTGTTTTGCAGGCACAACCAAAAATCTAAAGATGTGTAGTAATTGTCACTTCTTACGTTGTGGTCATTCTTGAACAAAAGTGTAAGTTTCATCACTATGTCAGTTGGCACACTCACATCACCACTCCTGCTCTCATCTTTTCCAACATAAGGGGAAACAATTGAATAAATATGTAGTTTCAACCAGGGCTGTGGAGTCGGAAGTCCCGTCATCCGACTCTTGGAAATTTCGATTATCCGACTCCAACTCCAGACCGACTCCGACCTTCAGCTGTATTAGTTAC
>JGI24021J15306_10013416_pt1 | contig 10173 bp, 8 predicted proteins | sample Ectturendosymbi1_FD_15306 | JGI IMG/M metagenome (IMG submission 15306) | reverse complement strand
GATAGATAGATAGATAGATAGATAGATAGATAGATAGATAGATAGATTTATTTGGCGGTACTGAATTAATTGCGCTAAATGTATTCGTTAAAACAGAAAAAAAAACGCTGGGGCACCGAAAAAACACAGATGTTATCTAGTCAGGTGCCCCATAAATTACGTGAGCTTGATGTTTCCATGGTGAAGGTTGTGTCGACCGCTAGACGTGCTGTCGCAGTCCGATGCATATGCTGCGGGACTAATGGCCAATTGTGAAGAGGTTACTTTTGTCGGGCACAAACGGCCATGACGTTTAATTGTCATGGACCGCAAGGTTCCAGACGAAGAGGAAAAGAAAAACCCGACAAAAAGAAATCCTCTTCGGGTTACATAAATACCGTTAACATTTTGAGAGGTTTGTGCCTGTTAAAGGAAATTTGCTATTTTTGTTTAGCGCTGTGTGCATTGCATATTTATCTAGTTAAGCGGTTTGAGATACTTTGCACAATGAAAAAAATTTTTTGGAGAAGGTATAAAAAATTTTTATATAGCTCTAATTTTAAACTCAAATGAAAGTTTGTTTCGCCTTTACCAGCGTTCTACATTTTCACGCAAACTGAAACTCAGTATCACCCGCAATGTGGGTCCCACATGCCAGCCCGAGCTACCTTTAGCAACTTGAAAACAAACTCAATAGTCTGACTGGAAATCTGTACCTATACTACAGGTTGACATTCTGGTCTGCCTATTAGGGCAGTGTTTCTCAACCAGTGGACCATAATGTGCTGTAGTTTTTGAGTGGGCTACGGAGTCACGTGCAAAATCCAAAATTAATAAACCTATTGAGTGTGTTCAGCAGCAAGTTTCTCACTGAATTACATATAGGAATAAATCGCTACTTTAGAATAATGGTGCTTGTTTTCGCATATAAAACGATAGCATGTGTCCAGGTCAGAGACTATCGTTCAGTGTTTCGTCTGCCACTTGATTTCTGTTTTTAGATTTGACTTGCTTCATCGCTTAAAATGTACTCTCACACACGTATGTGTTTCCAAACATCGAGGGCATTTTCAGTGCGAAATCTTTCAGTTACAGAAATATTTCTTTGCTGACTAATTTCCAGAAGCTCTCTGCAGTCTCTAACACCGTTAGTATTGTACATTTTTATTAAAAGATGTTATGCTTGCTCTAATTAAAATTACCTATTGCAAGGATGGGGAATTAATATGGCTCGTGGGCCACTTTGAGAAGGTCGCGTTCAGCGGATAGATAGACAGGTTTATTTGGCAGTACTGAGTTCATTGCGCCAGACGTGCTCTTCAAGACAACAAACGCCGGGGCACCTAAAAACTAGAGTTTATCCAGACAAGTGCCCCAGCGGATGGTTAGCGGAGAGTTAGCGGCGGGCCGCACCTTCTGATTTGTTCGTAAAATAAATAAATGAAACAAAATTGTACACACAAAAGGTGTTGTTCTCGTGAAAACACACTTTATCCAGCGCAAGCAATTGAGTGAGACAAATGTAACCTCACACGCTTTTCAACAAATTTCAAATTTGAAGATTTTTCCTGAATGCTTCTGCGGGCCACGGAAAACGCTGTGGCGGGCCACATAGGGCCCGTGGGCGCGTAGTTGGACCATACTGCCTTACATCATTTTTCCCAAGTTGCATTAAACGCAGACTAGAAATGCTCAAGTGATTTCTTCTCTGACATCCCGATTTCAGTTCAAAACAACTTCGGTTGCTTGTTCTTAACAAGGTTTTCACAACATGCAAACCTACAGTGCTACTAGCAAAGTAACAAGGAATATAATTTCTGGCAGTCTGTGCTCGGTTTGCGAGGTGATTGGAATACCACACAACACCAGTTCCTCTGAACCCGTAAACTGCAAAAAGTAAGGCGACAGTCGCAAGCGCTATGCTGCAATGGACGCAATAATTACCAAATGCTTAGACAGTGTGACTAATATTTGATATTTCGGTATATTGTTCAAATGATCTTACCAAGTTTTAATCATCGCAGTAGTATGAAAGCAGAAACCAGGCGGTTTCCTCAGAAGCTTGCTGCAAGGCTAAAATTTATTTTGATGATTTTAACAAGTGAAGTGGCTATTTGTTGCTGCCACTAGCAGCACTGAAGCCCGCATGCACAATTACAAGTTTACACTGGCTGCTTATTCTCCCACGTCTTAATGTGACAAACAAATGTACCTACGCTTCCTGTAAAGCACGTGTTGAAATGCTGCCGACCTCAACTTCCCATCAGCCTGCGATGTTACGCTTCGGTGAACCCATTCGGTAGGGCAAACTGTTGTTATCGTTTTACAAACCGTGAGGATTGGCTGGGAGAAGTAATGTCACCGCGAAGTATTGTTGTTATTATGCCAGTGCACCCGCGTACACTGCAACCACATGGTTGTATTTGACGATAGCTTGTGTATTTGGCCAATCAATACGAGGATATTGTGACTGAGGAAGTCGATCATAATGCCGCCCTATTTTTGTTGAGGAAGGAGGCAAGCTGTTGTGCAGGTCGTTCACGCAGCTGAGTACGGAAAAATGACTGCGAAGTTTCACGTTTTCTTCAGTTCCTGTGGCTGTTGTGCTTCGGGCGGGTGGAGGAAGTATTCGAAGTCAAAGTTTGCCATAAATCAGCAGGCATGGGCTAGCGAATAACTTATTTTGTTCCATGAATGCATGATTAGCCTTTTTTGATTTCGGGTTTGCACTCCTGTCTTTGAATTATGATTAGGCTTGTGAGTAAGGCTAGTCCCATTGGGTTCAGATTTTGAAGTATAGGCTTCGAAGCAGCTTAAGTTTTTAAGGCAGATCAGTTACTCTGTTCAAAAGTTTTCCAGTGAGTATATCAAACTGATGGGATCACTTAGGCCAACTTCAATGCATCAGTCAAACTTATTCATACCCAACTTTACCTCATCGCCCAGCATCGGTTCGTGCTTAGTTTATCCAGAGTTTAGTTCATATATGGAAGAAGTAAATAGTTTGCTTAACACACTTGCCTAGGCCACTACACAGACCACTCTGCAGCTTTTTGTGGTCCAAGCATCTCGATTTTATTGTCTGCAGTAACAATGAATGTGTGCACATCCTTACATTCAAACTCAAAAAAATGACCTCAATACCAGGCAAGCCAAAACAATTGATGTCGCCAGAACTTAAGATCCGATGTTAGCAGCGCCACAACGCATTAGTTGTCAGGTCCTAGTGGTGGGCAACGCGAAGAAGTGAGAAGGGCCTGTGTCAGAAACCAACCACAAACGCATCGTATCCCAACTTTCTGAACAAGCAGTAACGTGATGATTCGCCCCAGCTTGTTATGTAAAACTAAAAAAAAGAATAGGCTAACGGCAGCACAATTCACCACAAACGAACATTAAATGACATTATGGCTACGGCGTTAGTAATGTAGGGAGGGGAACGCCGCATGTGTTTGTACGCAGTTTTTTGGAGAAGGAACATACAACTTCCTCATGGTTTTCCATCAAGGTTGGTGTTTCTGCCGATGTATAACCATCATTTGCCTTCCCATACGCATAATGAATGCATAGTGTGGCTTCTACATATGGGCTTCGCAAAACTATCCGATGTCGTTGGGAACTGTAGTGTTTCGAGACGTTCAAGGGGTTGCTGCCCCTGCCGTCATACCGAGAGGATTGAAAAATGAAGACATTGATGAATTATGCCCCTTTCATACAAAACCTGTGGTGTATATCTTTCGCAGATGAGGTAATGATGCTGACAAGAAACTATTAACTGAATTTTCCCAAAGCTAAAGCAGCTTGTTTGGACCGCAAGCAAGAAGTAGCTTTGCTGGTTCATTCATGGGTCCATGTTTTTGCTTCTCTTGGGTACACAGCAAGGGTCACCAACCTTTTGAAACTGAGCCATTTCCTGGGTACCGATTAATGTGAATGGCTACCAGTTTGATGCACACTTCTGCAACAAAAATTTACTCAATATACTTTCAATTATGTTATAATTAATGATACTAATCAATGTGAAGACACCGATCATGTTAATTACATTTTTATATTAGGCCCACGGCCACGGATATTAATTAATTGTTGTTTTTAGGCCATAACATGCCAAACACTAACGCTGGTTGGCAAGTGAAGGACCCCAAAGATCCGGATTTTCTCCTAATTTATTTTGAAAGAAAAAAACGGGTAAATTGCCACTTGAGCTTTTTTCTCAGGCCGTGATTACGTTATTCAAAAATCCCCTAACCTCCACCAATCGTGACGTCAGACCAAAAAAATATTTAAACCCAAAAGTGCTCGGATTTTTTAAAATCGAACCTAGGAGACTTTCTGCTTCTTTAGAGGGTTTGAACAACTCTCTAGCTCTATCGGTCGGCAAGTTATGCCTGGACAAAGAACAAGTCACAAAAGTGGCTTTGCTGTCTGTAAAGTGTTAAAAGGAACTTTGTTGCTTTTCATAACGTCTTGCGCTCCCTATATTTTTATGCAGACGATGACTATGCTGAATTTTATTTTAAGAAAATTGCAATGTCCGACTCATGCTTAGCGTAAATAGTGTTAGTAATGAAACGTTTCACAGTAAAACATTGTCAGCAATCAATAGCACTTATTAAATTTTCAGATGGCACCATTTCGACCTTTGTGGTCTTCAACAAAAACTGCTGGAAGTTAACGTTTTATATTTTTTTAAACGGTGTGTTGTGCTTACAGTAGATTTAGTTAAAGCATTGAAGACGTAAAGTACTGAGGAAGTGGTTCCCAAAAGCTTTTGCTAGTAATGGACCAATTCAAAAAAATTTCAAGCCTATGAATCCCCAACTGAGAATCTAAGAAGTTTAAATTAAAAATTTCGCCAAAAGTAAAGACGCTCCCAAAAGTTTAGACACGGCTTTGGCTTGCAATGTCAGCGATAGGACCGATTTTTTCACCGAGTTTATGTTCTGTCGGTTAAATTGAACGTACCACGTACCATCATCTTTTCTCAAACACAAATAACTGTCTTTGATTCACATACCATTGCATTGCATTCGCATTCGTGGTTCCTAAAAGTTAGGCGAACCCCTTTGATTTTTTGCATGGGCGCGAGTTGGACATAATTGCGGTGAAAAGCTTTCCTCGAGGAAGCACGTGTTACGTCACACTGCGCATGTACCATTGCTGCCCTTTCCAATCATGGAATCGGCGGTACTTCCCCTACGTGAGTGTCGGCTGCAGAACAAGCGTGCAATGACGTTTTCCCGATTGAGAACAGTGCACCTTTTCCGTATCTTAAACGATCTCAATTTCTCATACTATGCCACATTCGATGGGAACTCCGAAGTAGAATGTAAAAAGCTCGAACCGTCAGGCTGCAAAGAAAACGCAGTTTCGCTGTTTCGGTTTCATGCCCAGATCAGTTTCTTACGCAAGACAGGGAGTTTGTTTTGATTGGCTGACGGGCTTTGCGTCACGCAGCGAGCTTGCGTTGGCGAGACGCGCAGTTCTTGCCGTTTTGGTTTTTGTTGCTGAAAGGGCCTCTGGCGCCGAAGTTTCGAACGGTCACTGGTAAACGTCCAACCAATGCCGGCGAGACGTTCTATGACAGTTAGCGAAGAAATTTGCTAAGTGCAACCAAGTCGTTGAGCTGGTTGCTTTCAAGGTGTGATGCAGATTCATTTTTCATTTAATCGTGAAATCAGACGACGTTTCGTGAGAACTGCCACGTTAACCAAGTCATGTATTAATTAGAAACCTTTATAATCGAAGAGCCATAATGAGTTTGAAATAATCCTTGCGTCTGGTATTTGGCTCATTTATGTAAATCTAAAAAAGGTGAAAAACTACGAGTTCCTAGCAGAAAATAAACTCAGCAATAAGTTTTCGTTTCGGGATAATTTCATGATCAAGCGCGTTGTGCTTGATCAAATTCGTTCAATGCACCTGCAACCCAATAATAAATTTTCCTTGGAAGATGTAACGTTATATTTGTTATGGATGTCCACTTGTTATGGATGGCCAGTTATGCACACCCATCGGCAATAATTTGTACTTTATGCAAAGAACGAAATACTTTTTTTATGTTAGGACTAGTTTTGGCCGGTGTTGGTGCCATATTTAATGTCCTTTGCTAATGTTTTCTGTAAATTTCATGTGGCTGATGGTATAAACCTAATGCAAGTAATGTTGAAAACCAGTGATTGCCCGGAAACGTCATCGCATTCACTACTTGTTATTCAACTTCAACTTTCGCGATACTCCGGTTATACACAGAGTGATTTTTCTATTTCTTTGACACGATTTCCAGGTGAAGTGTTAAGTCTTTTTTTGCATAAGCCACTTTTAGTTTTTTGCATAGATCGATGATGGGCAAGCTTTCTGTGTTTGCGAGTCACGTTTATGGCTTGCATGCACTTATGCAGGCCATCGTTACTCTTAGTGTACCAGAGCTGCAGCGCGCCTTGCGCTTTTTAACCATTTCTCATGTTCGGAACGAATGATTGAAGAGGGCTTTCGCTCCATTTATCAGCGAACTCACCATTTCTTCCGGGCATTTTGCCTGTTTCCTCTTCGCTGCGGGGCTAGTGAGGGCCGTTCTCATCGCTTTGAACCACACGCAATTTTTCAGCGCACAAACGGAATTGCTTTTTGTTGCGGGCCGTTTTTGTCGAATACAGGCAATCTTGTAGAACTTTCGAAGGCAATCGTGTTTGACTTCGCGCACCACGGCTTGCCCATCCTTGGCGGACGCCAGTTGGAAGTATAGGTCGACTGGAAACGTTTAACAAATCGATGCTTCGATGAAACAAATGAGCTGAAATGTCAGGTGTGCAGTTAAAGGAAAAAATTAAAAAATATCAGCACGGTCAGCGACAGCTAAGGCTGACTGGATGGGAAATTTACAGCATAATTTTTCCGAATGTGATATTTTTGAGCTAAACGCACCGAAGTCTACCGATGTCAGACGAAGTTGAAGGCCCGAGGCTCCACATCAAACAAACGCCTTAAGGTCTGATCTCACTGCGCTGAGCGAAATTGCTCGATCGCGGGCTTCCATTCTTTTCTGGCACCCGAAGAAGTGAAAGTGCGAAAAAATCAGACTGCCGTCACTAATAGACTGCGAATTACTGACGCACGGAGCGAGTCGTCTGCTTTTTGCATTCAGGTGGTTAGCTGCATAGTTAGGTTTTTCTGGTGAGGCAACGGTACGTCATCTGCGCCTGCTAGCGAAAACCGTTGTTTGTGGTGGTTGAAATGTGGACGAGTGTTGCGCTCGCAGATATTGTGACAAGCAACTATGCAGTGCAACGGATTTTTCTTTACTTTTGAAAGCTTGTGGATTGCGCCGTGTCTAAATGTTGTGTGGCTTTCCTGCTTGCTCTTCTGGGTGTGTAGATTAGTGTTCAACGACTGCTCACGGTTTCCAGCTGTTCAAGACTTATGCTTCTGCGTCACGATTCAAAACTTGATTCAGCCGAATCGTGACACGGAGCACTTGGTTCAGCATTTGCTCGAAGGCAGCGGTGGAAGCGCTGCGAGACAAAAAATTACTGCGTAATATTTTCTTGTTTCGTGCTAGCTCATAAAAACGCGATTGAATTCTTCTAAAAAGTTTCTGTTTCATTTTATAAAAAGTGTTCTATTTTGTTTTATTTTGCAGGTGACGTTAACGTGTTATCTTGATGAACCTACGTAGCGGATAGGCTTAATAGTACGATAAAGATAAAAATACATTTTTGTCGTGAAATAATACATATGTTGATACCTTTTCGATTGTTAGCTGCTTAAATATTTGTAAGACTCTCTACATCGCAGTTTTTTCATTGCCGCGTTTCCGTCAATGGAGAAGCCACATTCGCCTGTGGACCTTGAGAGGGAAAAGCTAACTGGAAATGGAACGAAAGCTTTCGAAGATGTCGAAGCGGTTGTTCCAAAAGTACGTTCCTCGGTAAAAACGCTCTTGGTTTTGTTGTTGTCAGTTAACAGGCTCTGCTACAGTATGACTGCTTTAGAGAATGAAAAAGTTACGATCTTGCGCAGCGTAAGTTTCGCCTAGAAATGAAGTGAAGCTTTTCCTGTTGTGGTGAATCAGCCACCTGGGTGGTTGATTTTCTCGCCATAGACGTTCTGCAGGTGGTTTATTTTACGTTTCAAATAACGGGCCATGCCAATTTAAGGGTATCTGGAATTAGAAGATTTGTAAATTCCCCAGTATCAGACAAGAAATTAAAGCTAAGAGCAAAAATAAGTCACCAATTTTTCCCCAACTTCATCGTCATCCTTTCTGAGAATCTTTGCAGGTTTTGTTCCGCAAATTGTTCAGAGTAACGCTAGCATCTTTTCTCTTGCGGTCTAACCCTTCGGGACCAGCAAATGACTGACTTGGGCGCTGGGACACGACTCCTAAATCGGGGTTGTCCCAATCAAACTGCGTGGTCTGGTCACCTTCTATTTGCAGCACACACATCCTCGCCGAAGTTTTTATCTTAACAAGAATATGTCTCTCCGATCACTAAAAAGTGTTGAATGAAAGAAAATTCCAGTTGTTGAACATTGCAGGAAGCGAATTTAAATTTATTGCCGGAACCGTGCAGTCTGTTTGTAACGCAACGAGGGTTTTAAGTGGTCTATTTGTAACGCGGCAATGTTTTTCTCCTGTTTCAGAATGCAAACTCAAAACGCTGCATGTACGTCATAATGATGACGCAGGTGACGCTTTTCATACAGCTGGGCATGCTAATTACGTCGCTCAATCCAGCCACTCCTGCTCTTTCTCGGTTTTTCAATCGAACCTACGAGGTGAGTTTTTCCTGTCTGTTTGAAGCAACACGTTCTCGTGCAAAACAAAGTAGTTTGATTCCATGCCTGTGCAAACTTACGTGCTGATCGAGGTATGACCGAGTCATGGCAATTTTTAACAACCTGTTTTCAGATGGCCACGGCCAAAATGAAGAAAATCAACCGATACTATAACGGAGTCCTCTGGACAGGCCCGTTGCCAGGTTTTAAGGTTTGGTGGCACGAAATACATTGTTAGGGGAGAAATATTTTCGTTTTTATCATATGTTTGAAACAAATTTTCCTGGGCGCAATGCAAGTTGGGAGGCACAAAAATATTTGGGGGAAACTGCCCCCTAACGCTCCCCAGGATCTATTTAACGAAATTTGTTTGGAGCCAACAGTTTTAACTGCACGCCAAAATCCCATTCCGGCTTCAGTTTGCCCGTCAGCGCGGTGTCTTGTGTTTAGGGAGCTGCGACGTGCAAGTTGGAAGCTGCTGGATCGCAGGTTAATCAATCCCTGCTTCGTGCTTGTTCAAGTTGTGCGCTTTCCAAATGCTGTCAAGTTAAGCTTTGTTTCGTCACCATTGCCGTTCGCGGTCCTGGAAATGCCTTTGCATATATGGCGTGGTGGAAATGACAGCAGATTAGACGTTCAAAGAATGTGGTTGACTGCAGATAGAGCTTCAAGCAGTTTTTGTCCTTCGTAGAGTCGCTGTTTCTGCGTAGTGTTGATTGCATTCCAATCGATGGATTGTAATCTGCCTTGTCCGTGTCTGTCATCGCGCTGCGGTAGAAGCCAGTAATGTGGCCGTTGTAAGCAAGCGGTTGTGAACGATACGCAGTACTTTGAATCGCCGCCTGCTATTTGTACCTTGTCATTTAGTAGCATGTTTTGACAACTGTACTCAACAGCGCGTTGTAGCACTTCACACCGATGAATTATCTCTGCTCCACCTTAGCTACTACTCAAAATTCCAAGTCTACGGTGGTCGACAAGTCCTTTGTCTTCGAACGTTGTTTTTCAATGTCACGAGCTATTGCTTCCTGCAAATTTGATACATTCGCAAACCCTGGAATGACAAAGTACTGTAGCTAGCCCCTATCATTTTCTTTTTGCTGAATCTGCATGCGTTCATGCTGCGTAAAGCTGTAGATAATGCGTGCAGCACTTAGCGCAGGGGTCGGGAACCTTTCTGGCTAAGGGAGCCATGAAACCTACATATTTTAATTGCATTTCCGTGAGAGCCATATAATATTTTTCAACAATTAATTCAACTTATTTACTAACTGAAGTGTGCATTTTTAAGCAAAATCAACAATTTTAAACAATGGTAGATGTCTGAATTTTCTCTTTAATAACATGCTTCTTACTGTTAATGCGACTTCTGGTGCTGCATGGTGTTGCTGATGGCTTTGTAGGAAAATTACAGAA
>JGI24021J15306_10013415_pt1 | contig 10174 bp, 9 predicted proteins | sample Ectturendosymbi1_FD_15306 | JGI IMG/M metagenome (IMG submission 15306) | reverse complement strand
GATAGATAGATAGATAGATAGATAGATAGATAGATAGATAGATAGATAGATAGATTTATTTGGCGGTACTGAATTAATTGCGATAAATGTACTCGCTAAAATTTGCTCAAACAATCAAAATTTTTTCTATGCTTAGGCGCTCAATATCTTTACAATATCTTCATGCTAGGCTTGATTCTGAAAAAAACAACAGAAATATTACCAAGAACATCTCTTTTCAAATTCGTATCAAACTGCGTTATCATAGCGCCTAGCTAGTTAGAAAACGTTTAACAGTAGAATTGTTTTTCACTGAAAGTGTAATACACCAATTTCTAATTCGAGGTCTTACATTAGGTTTAACACGGAGGTCACTGTCGAGCCCCGTGTTGATGATGAGGTGTAGAACTGCTCAAGCAGTAAATGGTGACTGTAGAATTCACCAGTCAAGTCAAGATGAGCTACCAAAATTTTGAAATTATATCGGTCAGCATTGTAATAGTGCGGCATCTAATCCTCCCCCCATAAAAAAACAGAATAAAAACAGGAATACCTCAGAGACAAATACATCCGAACATTTTCATTTTATTTAAGTTCAGTGATATGCAAATTAGTCTTTTAGTGCTCGTCATTTTAATCATCATTACGTTTCGTTGTTAAGAGCGAAGCAACAGAAATTCCATAATACCGTATTTATTCGGTTGTTAGCCGCCCTTGAAAGTAAGCCGCACGAAATGGTGTCAAAATTAATGTAAATCGCCCTTGAACATAGGTTACCTAAGCCTCTGCGATACTTTCGCGTACTAGCTCGTTTCGCGTTTATTTGGCAACTCTGGTAATGATGCTTACACCACTACACCTCACTGTTCGTCATAATCCCTTCTGCGACGGAGTGTGCTCATGATGTTAATATGCCAAAAGAGAATTTGGTCAACAAAATGTATCCAAGGAAAGCCTGTGCGCCATTTATACCTTTCGATAAGGAAAAGAAAAAATACGCAAGCCGCTCTTGATTGCAAGCCTGACGAAATGATGAAACAAAATCATTATAAGCCGCTGCTTACAATCGAATAAATACGGTATTAAATTTATTGTTATAGCTAAGAGAAAGGGCAGCTGGGGAAACAATCCCAAACTTTTTGAAGGGAGTTTTACAGGAACATAGGAACTTTTTAAAACAGCCTTCAAAACATTTCAAACAGCCTTAAATGATGAAACAAAAACAATCTAAGCCGCGGCTTACAATCGAATAAATAGGGTATTGAATTTATTGTTATAGCTGAGAGTGAAGGCAGCTGGGGAAACAACCCCAAACATTTTGAATGGAGTTTATACAGGAACATAGAACTTTTGAAAACAGCATTCAAAACATGAGATCATGTTGAGCAACATTACATATTTTAGATAATCCTGCTTGGTTAAATTGTTTATGCTCTATTCAGTGCATGGTGGACCTTTTCCAACGTCTTTTTGTGCAGCCTGACACAGACATCATGGACGAAAGTCTTACAAGCAACCAGGAAAACGAATTTTTCTCGAACAACGCCGTAAGTTCCTTGACAACTCTTTCAATCACCAGCCACTATAAAAAGAAAACACCGGATATGCAGATGGCTTTCCAAGGATGCAACAATTCACCTGTGAAATCTTTCTTTTTCATTCGATTAGTCTTGCTGATTCTTACAGCACAAATTTTCCAAGCCTGGTTATGAGGTTCAGCAAGGAAATATTTGCTCGTAAACAAGTTATGGAGTGAAATCATGGGCAGGGAAGATATTACGCATTCTTCGTTGACAGATAGTGTAAATTTTGAACAGCTGAAAAAGCTTTTTAAGTTTTTCTGTGTTTTTGATTGGATAACTGACGTGGAAATTAAAACAACGCGGCAATGTTTGATGAAATCAAACCAACTTTTACGATTTACTTTCAACTCTAAACTATTTTACGCTCTGCATTTACACCCGCAAAATCTGCCACGTCGAAAATAAAGAGCAGATTTTGACGAACGCTGCGATGATGCACGATGCAGTGGGTTCATTTTTATACCAGATCATATTAATGGTTCGGGGCAGTATATAAAAGCAACGACCTGCTAACTGGTTATTATTTCAACATAATTATTTCATTTACAGGCATTATTTCGCTAACTGCTTATTATTTCATGCATAATGTTGTTTGCTGAAATAATTCATCGTCAAAGCTAAACAAGCAATGCTTAGGAAGATTCGATATAGTTAATTAGAAACATTTGTACAAGAAAAGTGCTTCATTTTATAATGTTGTAGGTATAGAAATTCCTAGATCAATATCATGTGTGTTTTATACAACACTAAATAGGGGCACTTATTTGAATGTTGTAATTCAAAGCAAGAACAAAGTTTTTAACAGTTGCAGCAGTAAAAAGATTTTATAATATTGCTTTAATAATCTCCACTGTATTTTGGCACATCTTGTATACTTCGAAATGCTACCATGAAACAAGCGGAGCAAAAATTAATTCAAAAGTTCTCAATCAACTTCAAGTAACCATTGAAATCCTGTCACCGAGGTAAAGAACCAAAAAGTAGCATTTTGAACGTTGAAAACAAGCTAAGAAGGCAAGTTAAATCCCAGAAATAACACATTCATTGTTGCGGTGAAACAGCTTTGTCAGAACCGTCAAAATCAGTTGAAAACGTGAGTTGTATCAAGCACTTGCTGCTAAATCAGTTTCTTGCTAACCATAACACCAAAATGATGTTACCGATAATTTTGTAGTAACTAATGATTTTGGTGATTGCCTATTGTGGTAGGCCATTTGCTAGTTAGCATCCACTGCGACCTTGATCAGTGTAGCAAATACTAAAGAACATTTCCCGCATCTTGAACAAAAGAATTCCTAACATTGATCATCCACTCATCAGATAAATTCATCGGTTACATTCATTCACCTTTGCCTAAAAGTATTAACTGAAACTACTCCTTACTGAAGCCACAAACCATCACCAAAAGGGAAGAAACATCTAGGGAACGATATGTTTCAAGATTAGAAGTATTTATTAACTGATGAAAGTTATATGCACTTCATCGGTGTTCAGCTGCTTGCGACCAAGTGGGCATGAATATAAGCACTAAAAAACGAGGTGTCACTCCATAAATCCAAGTTTGTACGCGGTGTAAGTTTATGGCAATACACTGCAGCAGGTCGAGAAGTTGAAGGACGTCGGGGTGGTATTCACCAATGACGGAAGGCAGAACAGGGATATTGATAAATGGATTGGTAAAGCAAACTCAGTTCTGCGTGAGCTTTATCGCCTTGTGGTTGCAAAACGGAAGCTTTCAAACACCGCAAAGCTGTTAGTTTTCAAATCGGTCTTTGTTCCGATGCTCACCTACGATGATGAGTTTTGGGTAATGACTGAAAGAGTTTTGTCTCAAGGTCAAGCAGCAGAGATGGTAGTTTTCCGAAGAGTTCACGCCGTGAGACTTAGCGATAAAGTGCACAGCAGTAACATTCGTTAAGCTCAGGATATCGAGCAACTTCTTCTGCGAATAGAGAAATCTCAGCTACGTTGGTTCAGCCATGCGTCCATAGTGTCCTGCTGGATGCACTCACGGGAAAGCGGCCCAGATGCTGTCCAAGGACCAGGGAGCGTGATTACATCCCCAAACGTGCTTGGTCCCGTGTTGGTGTAGATTTCACTACTTTACCAACGCTCATAAAATCATCAATGAGTTTTGTTGGTTAAGTATGAATTAATACTTTTTATTGTAAAGTGACACAAATAAGGTCACAGAAAAAAAAAACCTTTAATCGCTTTCGGACTATGTAATAGTACTAAGAGTATCTATGCAAATATGTAGGTCTGATTTTGTTGCGTAGTCAAGCCCAATGTTTTATTCATGCACTTTGCACCAAAGACAAATATAAGCTGAAATATATTTTAGGGAACACTTCTGGGCCACGCGGTGCGAATAAATAATAAATGCAAACATGTGCGACAAAGCATTACGCATCGCGTTTCAGGCAGTTATGGCGTTTAGCTCGGTATTCTGCTCGACGATTATTGGTTTTGGCCAAGTTTTCACAAACCTTGAGCATCCGCTCATATTCCACAAGCACACTTTCAAACAACCAATAACATGAGGGATAATGGTTGTAACAAAGCTAGGCTTGGGTCTGTATTTGTTTAGCGGTTCACCATAGCTCATCGCGCAAATTAGTCAGAGATGCCACAAATTGCTCGCTGTTACGTTACACCGGATTTGTTTCACTTTTGTGAGACCTTCTATAACAGCTACCTGCTTCGCGGTGTATCAGTTCCTTTCCAGAATATCGTTGGTTATAAACACTAGTATCTCTACCGTGTCAAGTTCCTGGGTTCATTTTTTCGAGCAGTGAGTTCTGCTTAACGTGATTCGTTTTTTTAGAAATAATTGACAAGGCCATTAGTGTGCTTTAGGCATCAAGCGCTTTTCTAAACATATTTTTGCGGCTGTACTTAGGTGGAAGGCTTAAAATAAGCTATTTGCTCCGGAAGTAAATGCTTTTGTTTCGGCACTTGTTTCGCTATGTACTTTTGTACCGGACAGAATAAATTAAAGAGGTTTTGCCATTTCCAAAATAGGATGAAAAATACAGTTTATCGTAACTCATTCCATTGGTTTGTTTATGTTTGCAATTTACTGGAGCAATTGTTCGCTGTTCTAAGATAAAATCGCAAAAGATCACGTCTAAACAGCTGTATAGACCCCGCAAACAACTTAAAACCCATTTTTTCATAAGTGCTTGGAGATATAGAAATATAATTCTACTATTCCTTTCAACGTTTTAGCCTGCCTTTAGAACTATGCTGTGTTCACCTCAATGCATTTACAATCATTAGTTTGTTATTACTTGCCTACTCAAGGTGTAGACGGCATAGCGAAGTACAAATCAAGCATCATTAAACACACCCTCTCGTGTGGAGAGATTTCTGTATGCGCACATTGCTTCGCTGCTCGATCAGTTTTTGGAAATTGTGAAAATCATTCAAACTTTTTGCGTAAATCTGCACCAACAAATACAAAATTTTGCAATTCTTTCTGGCTGATGGCCATTTCAATGCATCTATATGTGGTTGCAAATGCGCAGTATTACCATTAAGTGCCAGATATAACAAGAACGTGTTGCCACAAGATGACGCTGTTACACACATGGCAGTTTGTGAACGCAAAATTTCTCGCAATGTTTGCAGGTGAAAGAAAAGTCTTATGTTTTTGCAAAGAGATAAATTCGCGTGAACACACGTGAAAAAAAACAGATCAACACTAGGAATAACTGATATGCACATGCGAATTTTTTTTGCGCTTGCAGATACGTGAAAGAAAGCCCACCGAGACTTTTATTCCGAATGCTTCAGTAAAACATTTACAGTTTAAAAAACGTGAAATAAAAAAATCATACATGACTTACTCATTATAGGTCTTCTGTCAGCACTTACGAAGATAAGAAAATGGCGACGTTTCAAATGCACCATGCAACCTTGAATGATGAAACGTCAGTCTGGGTAACGCTGATGTTGAAATTACTTAAAATTACAGGGGTTTCGCAAGAATCAAGCCGGTTGATATGACCGTGTGTTGAATCGATGAGCATTACACGTAGGCACTTAGCAATACTGACACAATTCAATGCCATTGGTAAAAAACAGTCAACGTATTTCTGCAAGCAGTTATCAACTGATCAGGCTGTACCAGGGAAAAAAACACTATTTGAATAACAAGCAATAGTGGTAATACGTTCATTGTACCGTCACAAAAGCTCCAGGTTTGCTGCAACATTTCAATAAATCACCCGACTGGCCTCTGCTTTCATGGCTTTGCAATTATTCGAACTTACACATATATGAATTAAACCAATTAATCTTCACAACGGTGACGCAGTCGAATAAATCAGCAAAAAAAATTTAATAGGTAGCTGTGGTTTTATTGCTCTGTAATCGGCGTCAGACAGTCTTAGAGTTTCAGTGAAAGCGGTTATATCAGAACGGCCTATTTTTCCGTGTTTTTACTTGCCGCAGCTTTTGTTTCGATATACAGTATTCATTTTAGTCTTGAGTTTTCTTGCTTTCTCTTCCCTCGTTTCAGCATTTCGCCCAAAAGCAACTCCTTGCAGATTTCAGGAATGAGGATGCGTAGGGTAACATGAAGTCACTTTCCTGCTAAAAAAAAATTATGATTGATTCAACTGTGTCACCTTTGTGGAGACTAATTACTTGGATAAAGATATGTATAAGTTCGAATAATTGCAAAAACATGAAAGCAGAGCCAGTTGGCTGATTCCTCCAAGCTTGTAGGAAACATAGGTTTTTTACTCGTCGATCCGTAGAGCAAATCCCGGCTAGCTCGGTTTTCCTAAAATGTTTAAAATGTCCTGAAGCCTGATAAAAGCTTACCTTCCTCATGCGTTGCAAGAAAGAAAACATCTTACTTCCACCTTACCGCCGATATACGTTGACTTTGACTTGTTGATCGAACAACAAAACCGAAATCTACGTGACGATTTGCTCAAAGTGAAGTAGATTGCTAAAGCCGACATAATAGTGTAGCTAGAAAGGCTTGAACAACAGTGAAAGGTGCGCTATTCACAGAGAACGCTACGAGACCAAATTTAGATTTATATAAAAAAGTTCAACTGAATGCAGCCCGCCATAATATTCAACAGGCATATCCAAGCACGCTATTGAAAAGAGACGCCGGAAAAATACAAGATATACTTACTGCTCTGGAAAACGTCTTAGATTCCTCAAAATTCAGGCTGTGTTGCCAGCAGCTAATGATTTTGAACAAATCGTCCGTTGAACTGGATGATAACGAAAAAGCTTTACTGCGCAATGGATTAAGACTTGCACCAAAACCTAATTAGAGTAGAAGTCGGTAGAAAACGCGCGGTGGCTCAAAGCCCACCAGCACACCTAATGGAAAGAATGACGTGCAGCGGAGAAAGAAACGACGTAGATTAAACTGTGTGTTGCCAAAAAACTGAAAACTTTCATGCTCATAAACTCTAGGGTAGACCTATCTAATTGATGACGAAACCTCCGCATACACCGCACATCTTGTATATTTCGAAAAACATGCTTTTTTCCAAAACTAAGGAGTCTGGAGCCTTTGGCGTTGGACGCATACTGAACCAAGAACAATCTAACGAAGAACAAAAAGGCAGTTTAAGCAAACTGACAGAAAAAAGGAAAACTGTGATTCGCCGAGCAGGTAAGGAAGAAAAATATTGTTTATAATTACGAAGATTATAATGCTATAATGATCAAAAAACTGCAGAAGTTTGAAAATATGAATGTGCAGGTAGAGATATATGACACCAACCTTGAAAAAAACAGAAAATGTTGTAACGATCTTGTTACTGGACTCCATACTGTGAATGCTGTTAGTGACCAACTGCTGCTACGCACAAGTGGAATGGAATGGGACAACTTGTACCACAAGGTCAACGGTGCATCAGCAATTTTTTTTGATGGAATACACCGGCTTACCCACTTTTTAAGACACACAAGTTAACCCCGAAGAGTTTGTTGAAAGCTGATGTCAAAGAAATATCGCTGCGCTTGTTACAATATGCTGGGAACATCAGCACCTGACGCATTACTGCATGTTTGGACCATGTCCTGTAATCCAGGATCGACAACCTTTTTTGCAGTGCAGACCGGTTTGAAAGGGAAATGTTTTCGCGGGCCGGCCTTCAAAAAACCACAAATGTTCAGCAATGAATATTTATTACAACTCATATAAGTTATTACAACTTTGATTCAATAAGAACCTTGAACTTGTTTTGCCGCAACGAGACATTCCCACCCAGGAATTGTGGAACTCAATGACATCCGCAGTGTGTCCCTCACATCCAGTCTGTTTCGCGGTTTTGTCTTTGTTGCTGCCATCACAGAAAGTCCAGACTCGAATAAGTAGGATGTCGGTAATGGCAGCAAAGTTTTTAATGCTTTCACGGCAAGGTCAGGGTATTCTAGTAAGACCTTCATCCAAAACATTGGTAGAGTGGTTATATGAAAAATACATTTCAGGCTACCATCATTTGCACCAGTTGAAATAAATCCGTACTTTGAGAGAATGTGACAAAGTACGACTCATCATAATATTGGCGATTGAAAGAAGCTTTCCTTTTTTGTGGTTCTAGGTCCTCATCCTAGACGCCAGGTTTACTCAAGTTTTATTCAGACAAACATCTACTCAAAAATGAGTAAATACACCTATTGAATGATCTTTGATTCGATGCCTGTTTATGATTTATCTGAAGTGAAGCTTTCAGTTCGGAACCCGTAGACGGCCAGACGTCTCGCTGACTGCACAGTGGCATGTAATCATCAGAAAGAATAGCGGCTGCAGTTCTTCACCAACCTGCTGCTTTGTCACATTCTCTCAAGTTTATTAAAACGTCACCTAAGCAATCGCAAGCACCTGCACAGCACGAAATGAATATACTGGACTTGTTCTTGCTGTATTGACAATCTTTATCAATCGTATACATGTTTGCTTAATTCAATCAACCGAGCATGGGTCTATTCGTAACAGGCCTAACATTTTAAACCGTGAAAGTTTTTAGCGAGTATCAACCAGATCCTAACTTCCTTGCAAAACACTTAACGATCAGAGATAGCTTTACTAAAGCAGGAAGTCACATGCGCACGCCTAGCCTATAAAAGGCCTACCAGTTGTCAATGTCAATACCTAATTAGTTTAGTCTAGTCTTGCATTAAATATTACCAGATAGTTGTCACATAAAACTGCTAAATGGTGTCACAAAAAACTGCTAGATCCTGCTAAAAATGTTGTCACAAGTTTTCAGCTAAAATCTGCTAAAAGCAGTGAAATTCTGTTAAAAAATCTGCTATTTCGGAGTGATTAAAATCAACTTGTAAAGTTACATGTCAATTTTTTGTCTTGCATTCACTATCATTGGACAAGGGCAGAAAACGTTCGTTTTGGCCACCACGTGTTTCGGCCCACAATTTTTTTCCGTCGACATTTTGAGCAACGTAAGCGCAACTTACCTTACTTCATTTTCTTATGACACACAGTTTTTAACAATCTCTTTCAAATGGCCGCATGTATGCACAGTAGAGCAATGTATACACAGTAGAGCAGTGGTTTTTAACCTTTATACCCACTCGTACCGCCTGAGCTTTCGTCAAATTTTCTCGTACCCCTTGTCTGAAATCAAGTAGTAATTGGTAGTAACACAATTTCATTCCAACGATGTAACAATACAATGAATTTATAGTAAAGTACACCAACCATCAAACATAGTTAACGGCTGTTTTGCTGTTTTTTTTCAATGATCATGCTGCAGTGAGGCTCTTTGTTTGAGATAGCCACTCGCATGTCTTCATCAGACTCTTATGAAAGATTCTTGGCCTTGCTTTTGAGGTGTAAGAGAGTTGAGAAACCGCTTTAACATAAGCAGTTTGTTGCAAATGGCACAAGCACTTCCAAAGCTGCTTTTGTTAACTGCGGGGAAGCGTTGAGTTGCGTGCACCAGAAAGTATCTAACTGCGTTAAATGAAAATTCATTTTAATTTTTCTACTGGCTTTCATTTCAACTGGATCTTCCTTCATTCCACCATTGTCATCCGTAGAATTTAGGTTAAAAATAAATGGGTCTTGCATCCAACCGTGTGAAACAGAAATCCTGGCTGAAAGTATCTGTGGAAGGACTGCCGTATAACACCTGCAAATGCTTTTATATTTTAATGACAATGGGTTAGAATATTTTTTCATCGATAACTACATCAAGTTGTAGAAAATTAGCATAGTTGCCTGATTAAATGAGACATATACAGCTTGAAAGTTTATTAGTGAAGGCAGTGATCTTTTCCCAAGCTTTGATTATGTTCATTGCCGTTCCCTGGATGGAGGTGTTAATTCGTTAAGGTGGCTGAATATATCTGAAAGGTAGCCTATGCCAAACACATAATTAACTCATTTTCAAGGTGATCTCCTATGCCACTACCTCCGTGTCTCAGAAATTGCTCGATTTTTTGCGCAGCTCACGAACACGAATAAGCACTCGACCACGGGAAAGCAACGGCACTTTGGTGTAGTACAGAAGAACATTGTGTTGAGCTTAAACTTCGTTACAAAAAACTTTGAACAGACCGCGATTCAAGGCTTGGCCTCTGATAAAGTTTACTGCACTCACAACAAT
>JGI24021J15306_10013413_pt1 | contig 10174 bp, 4 predicted proteins | sample Ectturendosymbi1_FD_15306 | JGI IMG/M metagenome (IMG submission 15306) | reverse complement strand
CGTCGGCTTGCGGATTTGCCTATTCCCAGGAACGGATTTAGGGCGTGCGGGGCTCTAGGCCATCTTAGTTTTTTGGGCCCCATGCAGGTGTGACCTATGTGGTCGCTTGTTTTAAAAGCGTGAAAGTATGTGCCTCTTACGTGTAATTCCCCCCCAAAAAATTTTATCTTTTGTGGTACCGACTTTGGTTCTACGATTGTCTTAGATCTTCAACAGAAAGTAAAGCGTTCCTACATTCTTCTCAACAATTTTCTTGGAATTTATAGCTTCCTCGTGTAGTTGAGAAGTTCTCTTGGTTAAATCTCGGTGATTTCTAGCATGTTTTGTAGGTTTATTTTTCGGATATATACATTTTCATGCGCAATGGTGTTGCCGCCATCGAAAATATCGTCTAGTTGTCTTAACTGTGCGTGAACTGCTTTCCTATAGTAACCATATATTTCGTGGACCAAAAAAGCACAATCCATTAATTGGACACAGGATTTATTTACATTATGCCGTTTTAAGTTGCCATTTCCCACGCAACACAAAATATAGTGTTTTAATCCTCTACGCTATAGCATGATGATAAACCCTGATGGTAAGACAATTTTTGCACAACAAAGTATTTTCGCAACACCATCAGCTAACCATATGAAGTAATCCCAATGTTGACATATATTTCCAAGTAAAACTCACGAGAAACTGGTTCTAATTGATTTAACTGTTCTAGCTGATTTAACATCTACATCTAGAGCTTCAACAAGCAAGCTCTGTATACTGGTAATCGAATTGGAAACAACTAAACATAGGATCCGCAACAAAAACGCTACAAATTTGCCTACTAAGGCTCATATATTTCAGAAACAGCGTTGACAAATCGCTTACTGCTAGAGACCGCTGTGCTGCAGTGACAAGGGCTCTAGTATTTCAGAAATGACTAATTGATTTACTGCTAGTCTGCTACAACAACTTTGACAACTGAAACCCACCACTGAAAAGTTAAATATTGAAATTTTATAAAGCTTCAAAACCCTACCTTTGCTATGAAACACAATACAGAACAACAAGGTATTCTGTAGAACAGGGGCGTAACCAAGGGGGACACGTAAGCCATTGTAACAAATTGACGTCACTTTGTGAATGTTCCTTTAAATTCATGAGCAAAGCGAGGCGTCCGTGTTTTTGATCAGTGATCACACCAATCAAAATGTCTGCCTACACCACTGCTCTGAGTCTTTCTGTAATATGCATTTCAAATCGTTACCACAGGCAGGCCCTTAGCCAGGTTTTGAAGTTTGGAGAGACAAAATACATTTTTAGGGGGGCACGATTTTTATTTTAATCATATTTTTAAAACAAATCTTTCTGGGAGAAAGAAAATTTGGGGGTACTGCCCTCGAATGCCCCCCGTGGCTACGGGCCTGACCACAGGTAGCCATCGCTAGCACAAGCAATCATATCCATGAAGAAGAGGGCAAATATATAATTATCTGCATCAACTGATACCAAATGTTTGCCACCAATATATACAACAGCTCACAGTCTATCACAAAAATTTTTTCGTGACTTCAGGCAAGCGAAGTTGTCTATAAGTCTTTCGCAGTTTAGGGTGTCCGTAACATCAGATTCTATGGAAAGACCGCTAGAGACTGCAGACCTCCGAAAAAAAGCAGTATTGTCATTTTTATATTGTGCAACAAGCAATATTATCGTGTAATTACTGTACTGATAAGAGTCTTGACGTTTGCATTTTCGCTCGTTTCAAAATAAATTGTGAAGTTATGCTTCTGCGCAATTTCGCAAATTTTAAGTTAGTAATGAGTCGTCAAAGGAAGGAGTTGCGCGGGGCTCCTAAACGCGCGGGACCCTAGGCCATGGCCTATTTGGCCTTACGTAAATCCGTCACTGCCTTCACCCTTCACTTATGCAATCTATTATGCTTCAAATATTAATGAAAGTTGTAAATAAAACACTCTAACATATCCCAGACTAGAAACATTCTTTCCAATTACGCTGTATTCATTGCGGATCGTGATGCACGCAAAAACCAAACCTAACAACGGTCTCAATGGAGCTGCGTTTTCGTGAGCTTTTTTTATTTCGATCTGGAGCCACCAACCTCTTCAGTCTTGCCAAATTTCATGTGCAAACATGCAACATGTTGAAAACTTGAAATAATTTGTGCATTGTTCATTGCTTGAAACGTTTTAACCGTCGATGCCTTGGTTGATGCTGCATTTACTGCAATTTTTGCCCTTTCGAAAATGAAACCTACCAATGTACTCACTAGAGCTGCCTTTTCGCGAGATGTTTTTTCCTTCAAATTTGTAAGCTATCAACCGCTTCAACGTTGCCAAATTCCGTGCGCAAACAAGCAGCAAGTTGAATAATTACAAACGTTGGTGTAATGTTCCTCGCTGGGAAAGATATAAACCCATCAATGCCTTGGTTGATGCTGTAATTACCGCAAATTTTGTTTCTTCCGAAAATGACACGTGCCAATTAAAGCCGGTTAAAGGGTAGGGGAGCCCAGGACAATTTTTACTGGAGGGCCCCGACCACGTATTTCATGACGTCATCGTTTGCAAAAGTTGTGTTTTCGCTGATGCGCAAGGTTTCCGTTTGTTTTATTCCTGTAGTCGAGAATGTGCTTACTCAAATGCACATACAGTGAGCTGCGAGAAGAGAATTTATGATATAAATACCAGAGTGCATTTTTACTAAGAAATAATATTTCACAAGCTAGAGCAAGGCTGTCCAACCTGCGACCCGCATGCAGCCCGTGAGGTTGTTCTAAGTGGCCCGCGATGTATTAAATTCGTAAGCAGACTTTTTAAATTTTTAGTATTTTTTTATAGACTCAAGTAGATTTGCCATGAAAACACCCCAAAATTACAGCTGTTGTTTCTGTTATGGACCTACAACCCAAAAACTTGTATAACAAACACTTCGAAAATATGTCAATTTTATAGATTTGGTTTACATCCATACAAGCTGACAACACTGCGTGCAACTATAGGACTCATTGTCGCCTAGTGTTATTGCATAAACTAATCAAAATCAATATATTATTGTTACGTCACAAAAACGTTTGTGGCCTGCAATAGATTTCCTCATGTGAAAGTGGCCCGCAACACTAAAAAGGTTGGGCAGGCCTGAGCTAGAGAGTGACTCGGCAAGAAATAACATTCACCCGAACAATAAGCAGAAACCAGAGACTAAAAAATAAATACACTGGAAATGAACATTTCAATATAGCCAGCTAGGCTGAGTGGCTGAGTGTGAAAGTTGTTTCCAAGCTAATATCTTAATTTTCACTTTCATTTTCAGGTGCTTTGATCAACGCCACTGTTTTAACATTGCTGCTTGAAAGCTTTGAAAGGCGATTTAGCCGTGGCGTTTTTTTTACCGAACACTGCCACTCTGCCAGGTCCTTGCGCTTTTCATAGCTCCTGATGGCATTACAGATTTCGGCATCGCTCAAGCTAAACGCTACAATCTTGTTTGCTGCTCTTTTGTTCTACGAATCCACTGATTTTCTGACGGACCACGCAATAACATGTGGTGTAAATGGCTTAGCATGTGGTGTAAATGGCTTAAATAGCTTCACATGTTTATGACGAGACAAAGGTGCAGTTCAGCTGCGGCCACTTCGATACTTTCCCAGAAGTTCGGGATCATTGATACCAGTGTTGCCACTTCTGATATTTCAATATGACATCAGATGTGATGTTCTCAGAAAATTTCTGATATCGGGTGTTTTGGTGACAAGTCTTATGTTGACTGAGTTGTTTTTGTTTTCCACATTTCCTCTCATATTAGGACGAAAATAAGTTAGAATCATGATTTCTAAGTTTATTTAATCAACCTCTCATCCTAATAAGTGGTTATCCTTTCAAACTAAAGAAGCTCTATTGGCTGCGTTGAGACTCTGAGACTACAATTTTACGTAAATTATAAACGGCTTCTCCGTTTAATGGCGGTATTTCGCTCTGTTTCGGATTCAACGAGGGTAATCGCGCATTGTTAAGTTTGTTGATAGAAGCATTTAGCTTATACGAAACTGCAGCGTAAAAATTAGATGTTGTCCGATGTTGAAAAATGTGACAATCTTAAATGTTAACGAGACTGACCCCAGTGGCAACCATGACTGATACTGAATAGCAGTCACCAACCACTAGCTTTAGCACGCAAATAGTAACGTTTTCGTGACATTTGTGCAATAGGCGTGATGCACGAGTAGAGAGTCATACCCATGCCAATACCAAAAGAACGTTTAATAGGAAAAAGTTACCAGCGAAATCAAATATTGGCATTGAACAAAACCAAAAATACTTATAGGCTATTCAGTAGCGATTACTAAAACTGGCAGACAGTCAAACTTGTAGTGAAATAAAGTTGCTGCTGCGGGTCCCTGATACTTAACGTAACATGGGAATATAACATAAAGTTGTATTCTTGTATCACTTCTGAATCACGAAAATTTTTCAAACGAGTATTTTATTTGAAACAAATGAATTTCGTCACGGGTGCCCTCATGCGGGGGGTCCTGGGCAATTGCCCCCGTAATTCGGCCCCGGTGCCAACGTTATCAACGTAGCTGCTTTTTTTTGAGATGTTTTTTTCTTTCGAATTTATAACCTAGCAACCGCTTCATCGATGCCAAAATTCATGCGGAAACAACCACAAAGCTGAAAAACAGCAAGACATTGGTGCAATTTTTATAGCTTGAAAAGTTTTAAAACCCTAACGGGACCCCAGAAGCCGGCATATCATCTTGCTCGTCGGTTTTCCAGCGATAACTCGCGAACTGCTGAAGGTGTATCCACAAGTGAAACATTGCAAGAAAGGTTTACGCGAGATCTTTCAGGTTTTAGGGTTTCACGACATACTATATTTATCGCCTGACGCAACCGTTGCCTAAGAAAATGGTATAGTTAGCACAGATGTAGGTCACTCTTTTCACTGCGGTGACATCCTGTTGTAGGAAACAGGGACTTATCTGTTTGTCACAAGGGCGTGATGCATTTTGATCGTGCCGGAAAAGATTTACATGATGAAAATCCATGCTTTTATACGAGGCAGTGAACAGTGAACACGTCCACTGAAAAACATCCGCAGCGTTAATTGGTTGCAAAAATAAAATTCATTGTGGCATACTTCGACATGTAAATCAAGTTTACAGCTGCATCTGCATTTTAGATTTACTACTTATCTTTGCCAATGCCCGTTGCTTCAAATTTTTGCTTTGTCTTCCGCTTTCTTTTCGCCATTGCAGGCCTCTCTCTCTGGAGTTTGACAAATAAATTGAAATGCATTGTTTTGTGAATACTGACAACTCGGGAAAAACTTTCGGAAATGTTGCAGCAGAAACAAAAATGACATGCAGTTTGTTGGAAGTCTACTAACGCTTTTATGAAATATCTTACTGAGGGACCAGCAACAAACGGTCCAACATCAGTTTCAATTTGAAATAAGCAGTGCGTAGCTGCCATTTCAATGATTTCGCACCAGCGGCGGCTTTGTAACCGAAGCTTACTCGTCTGTACTGGTGCTGTTTGACATTCCAATTAGTTTCAGTGGGTAGCAATTGGTAAGAATCGTTCTGTCCATAGACATATCCAGGGGGGGCAAAGGGGCCGTGTCCCCCCAAATGTTTAGAAAATATAGTCATTTTGTGCTTTGAGAAGCGTTTTTCCAAACAAAATAGTGTTATTCGCCTAAGATCAAACATTTTGGCAGTGCCGTTACTAGGCTAAATTCTGTTTTCGCAACAAACCCTTCGCAGGTTAAATCAAACTACAGTAAATTAAACTTTTTCCCTTTAGGACTTGAAATCTAGCAGAAAATTGATTGTATTTTTCAGAAGGTCTTGATTTATACAATTTTAGTGGCTTTTAGTAGTAAGTAATCTGTATATGCAGGTGAGTGCAGTGGCGTACCCAGAAAATTTTCATGAGGGTTTTTCATTCAATGGCATATGGTGATCATTTGCATTTGGTGTGCGCAGTTTGTGACGTCACAATTTAACGTCATATTCATGTTTCCAAACCAACGTTTTGGTGAAGTTTGTTGACATAATATGCATATTCTTCTACACGCACTTCCCGTAATTTACGTGTCATTGCACTGAATAAAACTATCAACGCTTTAGGTTAAGATATCGGAGTAAAATAAATTAAATGCTACGACATAGCAGTTCATAACTGCAAAAATATCAGGCTGTGTTTTCAAACAGGGGAGTAAAACATGTTCATCAAAGCGTCAGAGAAATTTACAACTGCAAAATGAGGCTGCGCTAATGTCTTGTCGAATACGAGCAGTGGAGCAGAGGTGTGCGGCTGGACTGTGTGACGAAGACCCCGGTTTGCAAGGTTGAATCTTGCTAAACTATACACCAGACTTGAGAATGCGCATGAAGTACACAAGAAAACTTTCAATTTTTTGTTATGTATAGACGTCCAGCAAACTTGTATTTTTCCTTTTTCCTTGCTGAGACATTATCAAATGCCTGAATGCTTCTATGTTAACAACTGTTGTTTTTGAGCTCGTGCAACAGTTTTGTGATGCTACAAAAACCGGTAATGTAGCCAATGCGGTCAGCACTTGCGCTGCTCAGCCATAGCAGACAAAATAAAAACAATTGTTTCGGATACAGTGGGCTATCGCGGAACACAATCTTAAATATGCGTAGTAGACGAAAGGTCTGCAAAAAGTGGTGAGGTAGTTTCTGGATGCAGACGATAACCTAGGCTCCCACTAAAACCTATATAATTGTCACTTTTTGGCCCATTTACAGTGTTCCTTGAAATTTGTATCCAAATTCATTCCATGGTATTTGCATTAAGTCGACAAATTAACAAGCAAAAAGAATGCGAAAACAATAATCTCCTTTGCGCAGATAATGAAGTTTTTGTAAAATATCAAACTCAAGGGGGGGGGTTAACCCCAACCCCTTGCGTACGCCCTTGGGTGAGTGTAGCGGATAAGCTTTTCAATATGGGCTTACGATGGTGTTTACATTAATAAATCCAATGTGTACCTCAATGTAAGATTGACTAACTGATTTACTGTTTCATATCACTCAGTTAATAAACAGAAACATTGCAAACAGCCATCGTGGAATAGGGTAACCAATTAGTTTAGAATGGCTAGAGATCAACCAACCAAACCATTGTGTTGAGCTGCAGCGACAAGTATTTCGTAAGTTTACGACAGAGTTGTGGTTAAAACTGTCTGATGGTTTCGGTATATTTTTTTGAAAATGCACAACTTCTTCAACATTTTGTGTAGACTGATTAGGTCAAATATATGCAAGTTTGTTTAAGAGACATGTATAAATCTGTTTCAAACACTTGCAGGGTTTTTTTCGGGCGTTTTCTTGGTAAAGAGAAGGCATACTTTTGGAGATTAACCGTTGATTGCTAACTTGTACGCAATAAGTCCAGCTTTTGTTTCATAGCAACATTGAATTTTGCATGTGACGATCCAAGTAATTCAGAACCAACAGTCATTGGCCTGTTTCTTCTACCCGGCTACTGGCATGCTTTGAAGTTGTTTGGCATATTTCAATATACGATTTAGAATTTTGCTACATCTGGAACTGGCACACTGGAATCGCTTCTGAGCCAAAGTTCGAACTTCAAAACATATAAAATTTATATCACCCCCATATACACGCATTTATTTTTATAACTGTACGATACCCAACAATATGCATTTAAGCCTACAGCTGATCAGCAAACAAAGTAAGTAATACTTGTAACACGCCAGCGTTATTAGAGAAGAATTTCTACGATTTCGTAAAATGTAGCTTTTATCACCGTTTGGTGGCACACAGCAAGTTGGTGTTCCACAAAAAGCTGCAAAAAGCGTTACTCCATATTTTTACATGCAGTTAGTGACTACAAGCAGTTACATACAAGTTTTGTATTGCGGAAATGTGATATCACAAGCTTGTCAAAATTTTGTCGCAGGCGTGTGTATGCTTTTAATCAGAAAAAATATTTCGTCCATGGCTACATATTTTACGCAACACCAGCTGTTTGCAGTTGCAATTAACCCCGCTCAGGTAACCTCTGCCCAGTTTGGGCAAACGGTCCTTCAACTTAAATTTAAAATTAGTTAACGTTCACGTAGAAAGCTGGTTCTTTCAGTAGCTGCATTTTTAGACACTCTTTCAGGCAGTCTCATCGAAATCTGCGCAAGTTTTGTAATTTTCGATGGGGAACGACAATTTGCCCAAATTGACCCATGATTACCTGAGCTGTTACAAAATTCCTACACAAAAATCCCTCCTAAGGTTACCTTGACCAATTTGTTCATGCAGGTGAGCTAGTAAGTCACTCCAACAACCTTTCACCGAACCCAGCAGGGGAGTAGATCAAACGAGTGCAAGCGCTGACCACGCAGATCAATTTGGCGCGAATAGCTCCTGCTCAATTCGTTTTCATTGAGAAACAGGCAAGAGAATGTATGACGCCTTCTCCGTCAGAGGAAAGAAATTGCTTTTGGCTAGCCAGACAGGGCTAAAGCCTGTTCGTCGTGCGTGCGCTTGTGGTAAAAGGTCAAAGCATTTTATGGACGAAATGGTGAACGTTGTACTTCTCTTTTTCTAACTGAAGTCTCTGGAATTTTATGTTAGCCAAAAAAGGCTTTCTCCTTGTTGTGAAAGGTCAAACCGTTTTGTTGAGGACATGAACTTTGAGACAATCAAAAGCCAAGTAAGCTTTTTCTATGGACGTCTGACATTTTTCCTGTCCAAGTCTACCAAAGGTGAAAGGTTTAGTTGTCATTGGCATTTTTGTCCAAGTCTACCAAAGGTTAAAGTTTTGATTGTCATTGGCCTTATTTTTCCAAGTCTGCCAACGGTGAAAATTTTGGTTTTTATTAGCGTTTTGTCCAAGTCTACCAACGGTGAAAGTTTTATTCAGTTTGCCACGGTTTCTTTTATTGGTCACTTTGGCTATGAATACCAATAGTGAAAATTCTGTGATTTGGAGTGTGCCTCTGAGCAACCTCTGGCATCCCGCTCAGCCACAAATTCTGTGATTTGGAGTGTGCCTTTGAGCAACCTATGGCATCCCGCTCCGCCACACACGAGTTCGTGTTCGCCGAAGGCAATCTCTGGCACACTGCTGTGAAAACAGTTCGTACTCCAGTTGGCAACTGTTGACATGGGATTAGAAATACTCATATATACGTACACCGGGAGCGAAAATATTAAGCGTTTGCATGCAATTTGTTGTAAAACACACTTGAGCGTTAATATTGCATAGATTGTAGAAGATGATTTTCTGGACCCGCTGTGTGCAGGCCCGTAACCAGCTTGGGACACCAGCAGGACGAATTTGTGAGGGACCAAATTTTTTGAACTATGTCCAATAGTTTTAAACTATATCAGAAACATTTTTTCAGGGGAACAAATTTTTTATGGGTTTCTGCAGCCCCCCTGACCCCCCACCGTGGTTACTGGCCTGTATATGCGTCCAATTACTTGGTCGAGTGCCGTATGTGAGACCTGAATGTCAATAGCAGTGCCGTGCTCAAACTGATTGCCCAACAACTGTCGTAAAGCATTTACCAATTTTGGGCAAGTTTACCTTATGTGCCTGATTTTCGTAAAAAATTTGCACATTTTGGGCAACGTTTATTAATGTGACTGAAATTTACAATGGAAGTAGAAAAAGTTCATGTCTCAAGCTAATATACTTTTATTGCGGATAGAATCACAAGTTTGAAGCTAGGTTCGATTTAAACCTTAAACCAACCACCAATTACGTCTATTGGCGGAATTTTTCTGGACTTCTTTGTCCATGTGTTGAGCACTTGCTACATTTTTTTTAGGAAAAATGTTTTTGTTCTTTATCAAATAAAAAATTTCCAAAATAAACACGTTGTTTTTCTGATCGGATGAGCTTGAGAAGACTTGCTAAGTTGTACAAAAACCCGCGTACGCGCGTCTAAACCTGTCAATTAGTCAAGTGCAAGCGAATAAACAAAATCTGGCCATTTTGGGCAAGGACAACAACGGTGTTTGTGTTTAGAGGTTACCTGAACAAAGGCATTAGCAGTGGTGGATTTAGGGTTGCGGGGGCCCGAGGCAAGACTAAAAAGGGGGCCCTCTGATGACGTCATCGTAATCAGCCAACCGTGATAATCACGTTTGATTTGCCTAAGATACAGTCACCCA
>JGI24021J15306_10013411_pt1 | contig 10176 bp, 4 predicted proteins | sample Ectturendosymbi1_FD_15306 | JGI IMG/M metagenome (IMG submission 15306) | reverse complement strand
GAATGTCTTTGTCATCTGAAAGCTCAATATCTAATACAATCCCCAAATATTTGTAGTGGGAAATAGATTTTACTGTTAGTACACCCAGTGTCAGCAATGGGATGACCGTGGTTTTTACGGTCTTAGCCTCAAACATCATACAAGCAGTTTCGCTGCAGTTGAACATCATTTCATGCGATCCTGCCTCACAGACATCTAGCATACTTTGCATCCCACGTACACTTGGACAAAACACACAAATATCTTCAGCAAACATTGAGTAATCGAATAAGCTTCACGAATACACCCAGATTTAATGTTGTTTAGTTCAAGAGACAAATCATCTAAATATACATCAAGCAAGTATGGACTCAATACTCCCCCTTGTCTAATCTCAATAGTAACATGAAACGGTTTGGAAAAACATGCATAAATATTGCTAAGTGAATAATTTATAAACATATTTCTCCATCTATTGCCAACCTTAAAAGTATCCCTTCAGATAGGAAAATGTACCACCAGTGGAACATGTACCCCAGTTTAGGAAACCCTGCTCTAGTTTGACAGTAACTTTCAAAACTTAGTGTTACACCACAGAAATTTACAACAACAATACCACATGATGAAATGCACACTTTCAAAGCATTTTGTCAACTTTTTCCACATAACAAGGTGACCTTTCAAGTACACACCCACTTTCTAGGTTGTACTTCCTTTGAAACCATAAGCACATCCTTGCAATACCTTTCTGGGTAAACAGTTTCAAGTTGGGATACCTTGATTAACCTTAACGACCGCACGCGCCAACATATTGGTGCGCCCTTTTTTGGCCATAAATCGCCAGCCGCTAGAGCAAGAGAGCTGTTCAAACCCTCTACGGATTCAGCAAGTCTTCTAGTTGTCATCGAAAAAAAAAAGTTTTTCGTTTTGGGTTTGAGCTTTTCTGGGGGGAACGTCACAAGTAGAGGTGTTTTTGCTTTTTTTTGGCCACATTTACCTGGCCCTAGGTGCTGTACCAATGGGACATTTTTTGACTTAAAGTTTAGTTGAAAACTAGGTCAAAATCCACGTCTGTGGAGCCTTTGAATGACTTCCTAGCATATCGGGAGCAAAAATAATGGCTCATAAACCAAAAATTGACCAAAAATTTGCTCCCTCAAAAGCCACTCTGAGGGGCATTTAACCCCAGGCAATAACTCGCCATCAGATTGAGCTACAGAGCTCTTCAAACCCTCTAAAGACTAGTGAAGGTATGTAGTTTGCAATATAAAAAAACTTTTCAGTTTAGGATGTCAGGTTTTTTTAATGCTTATCTGATGATAGGATGTTTATGTTATTTTTGCTAACGTCAGCATTTTTGCCCGACCTCCCTTTAAGACCCGCTGGAGCCATTTAAATGACATTGATTTTTTTTAGTTTAGCTGTTTTTTGGTTACATTTCGGGACTTTGAAGGGTCCGAACGGGTTTTCAGCGTTCCTGGTTCCAAGATTAGGGCCAAAAAACATTATCGCCTAGAATTCTAAAATACTGTGAGCCAAAATATTGGCATGTGGGATCCGATGATGACGTCATACAATTAACCAAAAACATGCACTGGTCGTGATCCCATTGGCCCAAACCCCCCCAACCAAATAAAAAATACTTTTTTATACTAAACTACACGACGCCACTAGTCATTACAGGGTTTCCAGGGTTTGAACAGCTCTCTAGCTCAATCAGCTGCCGAGTTATGGCAGGCCAAAGTTTCTCCTGAAAGGACAAACTGTGCCTTTTCTGAGAAGTTTTGAATTAGGCCAGAAACTGGGTTTTTGACCCACAATTTTCGCTACAGATATGCTAGCAAGTCAATCAAGGGCTCTATAGATGCAGATTTTGACCTAGTTTACAACAAAAATTTGAACCAATAAAATGGGTCAATGGGTTGGGGCCCAGGACCGGCCAAAGGTGACCAGCATTCACAAAACATGCCCTCATTGTGATGTCACCTCCAGAAAACCCCACCGAAAACGAAAAACTTTTTTTTTCGATGTCAATTAGAAGACTTGCTGAATCCGTAGAGGGTTTGAACAGCTCTCTAGCTCTAGCGGCTGGCGATTTATGGCCAAAAAGGACTGGCCAATCGTGGTCGCTAAAGGGTTAAACATCTGACATCCAGTACAATCAGGATGGACAATTCAGAATAGTTTACTATTCCAGAATAGCTAAACTGAATCCAGAATACCGAATCCTATTCTGGTTTTTCCGTGCAATGGATTCCACCTGAGAATTGCTAAATAAAACGACGCTCACGCAAAAACCAGGGAGGCCCACACAGCACTTTATCCGGCACTGGAAATCAACAATGTCATTTTATCACACAAACAATACCTTTTCGAAACAATGAACGACAAATTCTTTACTTTCAATTCATTGGTGCACTTTTGCCAGGGAAAGGTGTTGTACCAGGAAAGGCCCAATTTTGAACAAATTTTATAGAATAAAACTGATTTTTATTGGTTATAGATGTCCTGAGACCCAATCAAACCTGGCTAGTGGCCTAGCAAAACTACAAACGACTTTGGCTAATTTCATACCAATTAAACATATAAACCGTTTTATCGCTTAGGCATCCAGAATGCCAAACTGAAACTACAAATATAAGAAAAGAGTACGGTTATTTGCATCAACCGGATATTCGAATAGAAATGTTCTTTTCACTTGTAAACTTAAATTAAATCGCTTAATCGCATAGTCAATTTTGAAGGAGTATAAAGCGCACTGCTTAGATGGCGTGAAACCTGAGTGCCGTTTATCTGCAGCCACTGTTGCCAAACTGACTCCCTTTACCGACGTGCCAAACTCAACACCGCACGTTCAACTTCCAGGCTTCAGCACACCATGTTCGGCGATGTCTACACATGTCTCGTCCATTTGGGTGCAAAACTTTGTCACGTAAGCAGCACTTTCAAAGTTATCTTCATGGCATTGGGTAACTACTGGACGCATTCATTGTTTAACACCTTTGCACCAAATGTGTTAAATTCTCTACATTACAAAAAATGTGCACCTGTACTGTACACCAACCTGAATTTTAGTTTATATGTGTTCCCAACTTCTGCATATGTATAGTCCAAAGCAAGAAGAAAAATGGCTGCAAGTACGGGAAACTTTCTGCGACTAATACAGGCAATTATACGTCACACACGGAGTGTGAATATGTAAGACAACATGCAATGCATGGGCCCGCAACAACTTCGAATTTGTTTCAACTGATGACCGTTGCTTTGCTAAACACTAAACAATTTCAGAATTGAAAATACTGTAGCAGGAGCAAGGGATTTTTAGAACATTTAGAAGCATTTTTATATCCCACAGTTCATGAAATCTCCATGTTCGGTTCGTTGTCAATCAACAGATACAATCGGTGTCAGGTAGCACGCATGTGGAGCGATGTGATTGTTTCATAATAATCGTGTACAACACAAGAAGGGAAATGATGTTGCCTGCTCCAAAACACTCACATTAGAAACCTGCAGGGGCAGCGCCTAATATTTGATCAGCGTTACTGCTGAGTAGCTATGTCACAAGGGGGCCTATAATGACAGTGTAGCGATGCATTGCTGATGTAGTGTAATACATTTAAGGTTTTCCAAATGACTGCATGTTATGTGTTATCGCAACTTGGTGGTACTTGCTTATGCACTGGAAAAAGATCTTTTAGAAGCTGACGTGGCAAATTATACAAAGATTTTTTCAAACCATTGGTGCAAGCAAAAACAACTGCTCATTCGCAGTTTTCTTCTCTCCAGGCACTTTTGTAGCTGAGACGTTAACCAAACGACTACAACTGATTTAAAGACATGCAGGAAACAATGTACTCAACAACTTACAAATGCATGTAGTCAGTTAACTAACTGCAGAAATCACTGCACGGGTTCGTGTCTCAAGAGAGCCTATGTGATGAACTGCAAATTGTCAGCGTATGCACAATAGTGCTATGTTCCCACTTGCCCACGTCGTACAAGAGAAAAACACAGGGAGCGGACCGAAAAAATGCCTGTGTGTATATACTTACTGCTGTTTCCAGTTCCACGTGGTGCAAGAGAAAAATGCATGTGAATGGACTGGAAAAATGTGTGTGCATGTGCAGTAGTGCTCTTGTTTTCAAGCAGTGCAGGAGAAAACAACATGTGAATGGACTAAAAAAATGTCTGTTTGTGCACATTAACGTTCATGTGGTGGAACCAAGAGCACCACTGTTGTGGAGTATCTAAACCAGATCCAATTACCTGGTTTAATTTAGCATTTTGGATTCGGACAGTTTAGGATCTGAATCCTTCTGGTTTCGGTATTCCTAAATGCCCATCCCTAAGTATAACACATAGCTTGATATTCGGTACACATTATTTCCTTTACAATGAACCAAAAAACACTCACCACAGTGTTTGTGGAATGAAATGTACTGTTGTGCACTGAAAAGATAATCACTAATGGATGGGTTTCTTGGTTAAGCTGTTCAATAAGCAGGTCATGCCATACAATACATGGTGAAATATATCTACATATTTGATCAGAGGAACAACAAATTTTACAAAAATCTATAAAACTCACCCAGTTAAAGATTTTTGGCACTGCTCAAGTTGGTCAAGCAGATGAGGCAATAGCTGTCCAAGAGTTTCATCACCAACACAACACTGGACAACATTTAGTGTTTCATGGGCTCGAGTCATAATTTTCACCCACGATTTATCTATGTTGGCAAAGCGTTTGGCTTCCTAAGATAAACGCAAAGACCAGCAAAGATTAAAATTTAGGAAGAGTAAAATTTAGTGTTTACTTTCAAAAAATTCTATTAAAAAGCTCAACATAAAACAAACATTTCAATAATGACAACCATGGTCCATGATATAGGTGCTTTAACCCCAATGATCTACATAATCTTCAAAAGCACCCCATAAAAATGTTTTCATAAGACACAAATTACCGTGCAGTTTTCATTGTACAATTTTTGCCTTTAGAGAAAAACTGGCAAATGCATTCACACCACAATTTCAACATCAAATTAATAACTAACCAACAGGGACAGAAGGCGAGTACAACCATGCCACTCTCTATATTAGTAGCATTCTGTATGCAAAACATAACTTGTGAGATGCAAGTCACTGCTACTACCAATCATATTCTCCATCAGTGGTTCATAACACTTTCAGTTCCAAGTCAGTACATCCTAAAGTACGTTGAATGGCTTGTACACTAGTGATTCTAATTCAGCTATGTCCAACCTGCGGACTGGCCACATGCTGCCCATTTGAATCTTTTGTGCAGCCCAGTTTAGGTTTTTGATGTAGTATAAGTAGCTTACATACTGGTAACCTGTCCTTATTATGATATTAACTTGTGACATTTTTGATTCAGTGATCCTCAATGCCACTTTATCACGTCTGCACTGCGTACTGGGAGATTTCAATATGTCCCTTCTACTAGTTTTCTACATTCTACTCTTCAGCAATTGGCACTGAACTTGCCTATGAAATCACACTCACGGAGTAGTTAAAGGTGGCATGCAGTCATTATCATAGCAGTTACAGGATTGGAACGCATTTAGTACATCAGCTTCAACTAACTTTAATATGCTAAAATCACAGTAATTCCATCAGTGTGCGGCCCTCATTAACATGTTGCATCCAATGTGCAGCCTTGTTTAAGATAGTGACATAATTTTTAACAAAGCAAGCAATTTCAGTTGGACATGGCTGTTCTAATTGCTACATTGATTTTTTCTTCTTTTTGAGTAAATACTCACAAGTCTATTTCCAATAAATATTCATGCTGATGTCAACATGAAAAACATCAAAGCAAAAAGATTAGAAAAGTTAATTTCATGAATATTCAGTTCACGCATTTACATAAACAGACATCAACTTTTTCAATATGCCATGGTAATCGACTTTCATGGTCAATTTCAATTTCAAATTCTCACCTTGGGTAATTGTTTTGCAATATCTCCACCAACAAACACGGCTTCCAAATAAACCCAAAGATTTTGCACAATCAACCAATTTTCTGTGATAAGAAAAAGATGAAGCAGTTGTTCCTAATAAAAATTCAAAGGCACACTAAACAACATTTCATACCAATTATATCAGAAGTATTAGACAATTTTTGGATCCAGGCTTGTATTTGTGGCTTAAATGGTGCATTATATCTGAAAAACAAAATTGTCTGATTGACTGTTGTTATCATAGTATTTATCCTGAAAAACAAGTATGATGCAGACACTTTCATTTATTTATTTTATTTAACGGCAAATGACAGCAGGCCAGAGCCTGGAGTGCCATCTGCCGGACACCTTCATTGTGCTTTGTATTTACTGTAGTTGTAGTGAAACTTGTACCAATGTGTCATCACTATGTTATGTTGTGTTAAGAAATCCAGATGAAACAGTTGAGTGTATGACAACTTACAAAAAGCTGAAACCAAGGACCGAAGCAATGTGTACTTAATGGCGGAAAGTACTTAAGCTCACTGATTTTCAACAATAGAGAGGACCTAGAAGGCTGGTCTCTTAGTATTCAAGACAATAACGCCTTTGCATCACAAGGCTTCTTCCCATGAAGTCCAAGACTTTGCAATGCAAGGCGATCCCAACATAGAGCTCTTTCCACAAGGACACAAGGTCTTCACCACACAAGGATGCTTCCATGGAAGCATCCTTTTGCGCCCACGCTCCAGGCGGACAAAGCCTACTCTCAACAAATTGCAATAAAAAGACTGCTCTAGTGATTACAACACCCCAATCTTCAACTTGGTGGTTTGTGGACAATTTAGCACCCCGCCTTTCAAACAGGAGGATGCATCAACCAGGGAGCTAGGCCCTTGTTGTGCTCATGTAGGGTTGGATATCGGCTCTAGCAACAGCTCAACGGCCGTCTAATTGTGCCCATCGCCGGCAGGCCACGAGTGCATTGTCACCTTCCAGGCAGGATTCTGACTTGAGGCGTCCAGCCATAATCCATCAATTGGCACCTTTGCACCATTGGCTTGTCATGTATCATTGGCTTGATCTTCAAAATCTAATGAAGACCAAGAGACCCTACCAATTAAAGTGGGAGAACCCGTAAGACAAGGATAGATAAAAGGCCTTTGCACACACTGTATATCCTTATCTCAATAGCTCCCACTGCTCAAGTATGGAACTGACTCAGTGTGGCAAATAATCACAAAATAGTAAACCTGACATGGAACCAAGAGGTGAAAGATGCTATTCAAGCAAAGAAAGTAGGCAAGAAGTCATGGCTTCAGACCAAAACCTTTTAAGAATCTTCTTTCCATGCATGGCAACTACAGGCACAAATGTCCAGAACCCTTGTGGACCATCAAAATCAAAGCCATCAAAGACCAAAATGATACCTTTCTCAGCAATGAAGACAACATCCTTGAGAGATACCACTTCATCACCTGGCAGCTCTTTCCAAGGCATATGCAACACTTTAATCTGAAACTGGCTTGTGATAGAGATTATCCAGCAATCATAGGGAAACGACTTGATCCACTTCATTTTTTCGGTGCCTTGACATCTTTCCACAGTTTCTTGTTTCGCCAAATGAACTCAAATACCATCATTGCAACCAAAGTCCTCATACCTGCCAAAACACTGCAGACTGGGAGGGCTGCAGGCTGTGATGAAATCCGACCTGAAATGCCCAATATTTTAAACAGAGAGTTCATTGGCTGATTCATGTGTGTTAAGTGGCCTGGTGTTGTGGAAAATTCTCAAAAGATTAGCAAACTGGGTTGATCATAAACGATTGCACTAACTACCTTGACATCTCTCTCCTTAGCCTCTGTGGAAAAGTGTATCGAAAGTGCCTTGATAAACACAGCGCTACAAACCAAATTTTCTTATAGTCCTTGTATGTAAGGATTGATATGTTATAGATCTTATAGATGTAAGGACTGACGATGCAGAGTGTTATGTGAAATAAATTTGCTATTAAAAAATTGTGTTTCCTTGCTTGTTTCATCTGTGGAATGAACTTACTTGAATACAGATATGTGCAAGGTTGAACCACTGCAAGAAGATGGAAGCTGAGCCTAGCCGGCTGATTCTGCAAAAGCCTACAGAAAATCTCAAGCTTTTGATTGTGTGAGAAACCGCAGGATCCACCATTTCCTTTTTGAGCATGATTTGGTGCTCTTTTGTGCTAACAATTGGTACTGCAACTGCATACATCCTTTGACTAAGATGCACATGATCAGTTTGCAGCTGCATGAAAATTTGCATCAAAAATATTGATGCATTTTGTCCATCCACAATCTTAAATAAATGAAAACTGCAAGTAAGCGGCAATACATTGCAGCACGTGTAGAAGTTCAAGTACCTTGAGGTGGTATTCATGAGTGACAAAAGGAAAACATGAAGGTTGATGCGACAGATTCACAAAACAAATGCAGCTCTATGTGAGCTTTATCGCTCTTTGGTGAAAAAAACAGAGCTTTCAAACACTGCAAAGCCACCAATTTTTCAAATGGTCTTTCTTCTATTCCTCACTGACAGTCATGAATCGTTGGTAGTGACTAAAACAGTGCTATCTCAAGTACATGCAGCAGACATGGGATTTTTAGAGTTCATGGTGTGACACTTCACAGCAAAGTGCACCTGTGAGATTCGCAAAATCTAGGCACTTCTCCAAACAGAGAGATCTCAGCTATATCACCTCAGCCATGTGACAACGANGCCTCAGAGAAGATTGACAAGGCAGGACCTGCTGGCTACACCCACAGGAATGTGGCCCAGACACTGACCAAGGACCAGATGATGTGACTACATCTCCTACCTTGCTTGGACTCATCTTGATCTGGAGCCCGACTACCTGAGATAGTAGAAAATTAAATTGTTTGAGTAGCTGCTGCTCCCACAACTGCCCTAAGAAGAAAATGTGAGTACAAAAATGAATAACTTTTGTACTATCTTATTTGATTCAATTTGAACAGTAATTAAAAAACATAGTTATTGGAATATTATTGCATCATCAATGTGCATTTAGTGATGTAGACTATGGTAGTTAATTATATGCATTGCATATACCATGCCTTTAATTTCCCTAACTGCACACACTCAAGAATGCTGCTCTGTCTTGTTGGACAGGCAGAATCTATAATTTCAAGTTAATGAAATACAGCAAGCAAACAATGGAAACCAGGATTACCGAGTTGGCCTTTCACAGGTCTTGTGACAACTTGGTTGGCTTGACCTATATTTTGACCTTGGTTGACCGATATTTTCACCATGAAATTGACCTCGTGGATCAAATTAAAAAATGCTGATGACCATCAGATATCACAGCTCTATTTATTACCTACAATATATAAAAATATGGAATACNTAAAAATTTTTTTTTTTGAGTAATAACCAATNGAAATTAGCATATGTNGACAATATTGGTTAAGTTTACACAAATCAAATGCAGAGCAAGTCTTCTAAATGCCATCATTTTACCATGCACAACTTCATTGCCAGGGTTAAGGTTATAGTTTGTTTTTAGGACATTGTAGAAGGCCAAATTATCATGGTAAAAGTATATTTCAATGGTGAAATGACAATGTTAAAACGGTATGTACCCAACTGAATATATGTTACCTACACTATATTCAGATATGAAATATCTTTTTTAAGGTACATAAGGTTGTTAACATATCAGTATCAGTGAGTAAGTTAAGTTTTTACACTGATGTCAACCACAGCAACCAGAAAAAAACATACCACTAAGCAGAATATTTCTCTGGTAAGACAGGAAGATATCAAAATGTTGGCATGCACAGTACGATTAAGTACACCGTATGAAAACAATTTGCTTCCATCATGAGCAAGAATAAAGTTTTCACTGCAATGAAGAAATTGTAGTGATCCAGTTAACATTTATCCAAACAACCAAAGGACAAAATAATTTTGGGGCCTTTGTAGCTATGAGAAACTGAAAACTCTACCTCCAAATGTAATTCCAAGTAAAAAACACTGCAGCACATGTGCAATTAGACTGAAGAAAAAATTGAGTCTTGTAGCTTGCACTCGAAAAAAATTTTTTGGTTGGGTGGTGCCGATTTTTTGTGGATGAGCTATGGCGTTTGTAAGGCAACCAAAAACTGCTGTTTTTAGGCCGAAATGTAGGTACGAAGATACATATCGTACGCCGTCTCTCAAAGTGTCAAAAGGACAT
>JGI24021J15306_10013410_pt1 | contig 10176 bp, 8 predicted proteins | sample Ectturendosymbi1_FD_15306 | JGI IMG/M metagenome (IMG submission 15306) | reverse complement strand
GTTATAACACGATGGGTTGTGAAGTTGCGCTCTGCGTATGCTTACGTTGTCTGATCGATGCGCTGTGAATTAAAGAGCTTGGGGGAGTGGTCCCACGATAGAGTCGATCCTGTTATACAGATAAGTTCTGCGCGTGTTCCTTTAAGCCAGGGGTAGGAAACCTATTTACTATCACGGGCCGCATAAATTGGGGATTATCGCTGGCGGGCCGCAAATAACAATTGATTTTATCGTAAAATTCTAGCTTTATCTTACTACGAGGGATAGACGCTTATGTCATACTCCCTTATAAGGGATAGAGGCTTCTGACTGACTGTCTAAGTATCTGCTTATCATGGAGCTTCGTCTTGACGCGATGTTGTACTCTAAATTGGGTAACGAAAATTCTGATGCAGGTCATATCAAATGTTCACGCGGGCCGCAGGTTCCCCATCCCTGGTTTAGGTAAATTGAACAAAAGCTTTTTCTTGGTTTACCGGGTTTAGCTTTGTTTTTATCAACGTCCAAACCGTCAATTTTGTTTCGTTTCACCCGCATCGCATTAATTTCACTTACATCTTAAAAGATATCGCCGCATGAAGTTGCAGACCAGGTGCGTTGCGCACATTTCTATTGAGCAGGTTGTTTATCGGAGCCGCAAACAACTGCTCACGCCCCTACTGCACTCTTCACTGAGCGTCAGGGTTAATATTTTAACTATTATCGTTTTTTCTCGTTGTCCGCCAATCACGTCGTACCACGTCACTTATATCGTGTAGCCAATGTCCGGACGGCACGTGCGACGGATGCAATTTCCAGTTCCTGTGGAGGAGCATCGAAGCCTGTCCTCTGTGCAGTGAGGTTGACTACGAGGAGATAGCAGGGCCGTGCAATCACGGAGAAGTGGTATGTCGCCTGTTTGTGGTGACTAGCGCACATTTCCCCGAAGCAGGTTGCTTCTTTGATGAAAGTTGTGCCTGTTTTCCCTTCGCCGTATGATTGCCTTCATCGGTGTAACGTGCTTGGGTTAAATCCGCGGCAAAACGAATAAACCGGTGTTTGACTGACCAGACGACGAAATACGTTTGGAAGCGGTACCCGAAGAAATGCCACCAAGGCGCCGTCCTCCCCGACACGTACAAGTCGCCGTGCAAGGACTACACCTTCTACATCGAACTCGGAGCGATCGGGGGCGTCCTCCTCATCATCGCGATGTGCATGGCGACCTGCTGCTTCTGGAAAAAGAGCAAGAAGTAAGGCGACGTTTGGACTTACGCGAGCATGCGAAACATCGCGTTTTTTTGTTCCTGGCCTCGCATAAGGTACAACGTAACGTGTTTTTTGTCCCTGACCTCGCATGCGGTATAACGAGCGGTTTTTTTGTCCTGACCTCGCATACCGTATATATGCTGTGAATGCGTGATGGTCACTGCGAAGGTTGCATCGAATCTCTGGGCCCCTTAAAATTCACCGATCTCAACCCTTGGGAAACTTCAATACCTTCAACTACCGGGGCGCGAGGTTTGATGATTCGATGTTCGTTGGAACGGCTTACGGGTTCACGAGAAGCGAACGCTTCCTTGGTACATAGTGGGGGGGTGCGTTCACGCAGAAGTGTTAGTCATAGTCACGTGCCTTTGCTCCTGATCTTTATCAGCTATGACGTAGAAATCGTAAGAGACGGCGTTCATCATTTAAAAAACGTCGCGTTGCCAGCGACCTTTCCAAGAATGATAGAAGTACGGTTCCCACGCGGTATTGAAAAAGTATTGAATTTCAAGCTTGTTCTAAATGGAAAAGAAATTCTAAATGGAAAAGAAATCAGAAGTATCAGAGCAGAATTTTACTGAAAGCAAAGCACTTCATTATTTATGCAGTGTTATGCAATGTGTAAAATTGAGTTTCACGATTAAGAATTTCGAAAAATGAAGAGAAGTAATGGTATTGAACTTCATAAATTTAGTATTGATAAGGTATTGAAAAAAAATACGGAAAGTGATTTTTAAATGTGTGGAAACCTTGCAGAAGAGCTTAAATCGCAAACGCATTTTTTAAACAATAAGCGCATTTTTTTAATAAACGCATTTTGCAAATTGCCACGCAATCGTTACACTTACGGCGTCTTGCAGGTTGGAATACAAATACCACAGGCTGATGGTGAACACACGCAGCGGTGCGATGAAGGGGGGGCTGCCCGCCGCTGACAGCTGCGCGATCAGCGACAGCGAAGAGTCGGACTTCGATGGTCAGAGCGACGAGGTCGTCTTCCAGAAGAAAAAGTCCAGACTCTTGCAGGTTGGTGGCGCTGTCGAGGTATTTCTTGGTGAGATGCGCATAAAAGGGATGCCGCAAAACCCGCCGGTGCTCCGCAGACCACGATGGCTGCTAAAGTCAGGAAATTGGTCTTTATGCGCTAGAGCAGCTGTGCCCAACCGAAATCGCTTACTGCGCCAAAATTATGTCATTATCTTAACCGGGGCCACACACTGATGACTTACTTTGATCTTAGCATTAGTTTAAGCTAATGTACTGACAGCGTTCAAATCCTAACTGCAATGACAACGACTGTTTGGACACCTTTGACAACTCTGTAACTGTGATTTCATAGGCAAGTTTAGTGCCAGTAGAACAAGGATATAAATTAGAAAAGTAGCAAAACGTTTTGCACTAAGGTGTCAGTGGACATATGGAAATCTCCCAACACGCAGTATAGACATGATAAAGTGGCACTGAGGACCGCCTGTATCAAAAATGTCAAATTTGAGGTTATCAAAGTAAGGACAGGTTATCAACATGCAAGATACTTATACTACAGCAAAAACCTAAACTAGGTCGCACAAAACCTGAACTGGGCGGCAAGGGCCGCGGGTTGGACATAGCTGCCTTAGTGCTTGTTTTAGTTTCGCTATCTGTTCGTTTGTTTGTAACTTCTTAAGCTTTTCATGTTGCTACTGTGTCAGTCGCAGAGATGCTGATGGCAATGAAAACTACGTCTGCTNTTGGTCATCGTAAATGTTTCACCGTGCGTCCGTCCGCCGTATTTGATCCTTGTTTTCTCGAAAAAGCAACGATATTATGCTCGCAACCGTACAAATATAGTAGTGTTCCTGTGGTAACAAACAAGGCGTTGCTTTTCTTTCAAAAACACCTGGTTAGAGTTCATTGTGACCGAACGTTGGTTGCATTCGTTGCAGAAGAAAAACGACTACGAGAGCGTCGTACTGCAGCCTATTGCCACGTCGGGCGTTTAACTGTGACCGCCCCGCCCCCCTCCCTCTCCGGTATCCGAATCAAAGCGATGCAGTCTCAATATCAATTTCCGAATGTCTTCAAGCGTTGTTTAGGTGAAGTATATCCGCTGTACACCCGCGTCTACTGTATCTTCAACTTTCAGTCTTCAAGCACGCGTTTTATACTTTCAATGTATTCGCTGATGCGTCGCCATCTTGCTGCTCGCGCTGTCTCGACAAGACCCTTTTTACTCGAAAAGTTGCTGTCAACCAACCGTGGTGCTTCGATTCGCGTTACTGCATCAACGTGCAATCTCACACGCGCAGGCCAGCAAACGTATTTTTAAAACTTGTGTGCAAACCGTTCGCATTTTCACTGACCTTGCTTAATAAACTGCTGTGGTAACCCGTGCCGATCATGCCAGCAATGCCCGATCACGCTTTATTATTTTTTAACCGAGCAAACAAGCAGCCTGTTGTATTTTTGATCCGACCAAGTCCTTCGTCTTATGTCTATGCGTGTGTCTTGTTTTCGTCTACGCCGTGCAGTAAGTTTTCAGAGATTTTTTCCAAACACTTCACTTTTCTTCTCGCTTTTGCACTGACAGCAGTCCGAACTGCGTGAGCAAAATCCCAACTCGTTTTTTTATGCTGCTGGCCAAGTTTTCAAGGCTATCAACAGATCGCCGCAGTCAACCGCGTTGCTTGGTGAACTTGTCTGATGTGCTGCATCATTTTTGCACTTGTTCTCTGTTACAGCCGTTCGTGCGTTTGATATGTTAGCTGCTTAATTCCAAATTGACGCGTGAATTGTTGTCGCTCACGTAGATTTGAGCACTCCGCTCCCTGTTACGGTGTTCATGCATCATATGTGTGTTTGTTCTGATTTGTCGTGTAGCTTGCATGTGGCGTGTTGCTTTTTTCCTGCGCTGCGGAAGTGGCTCTGAAACCTTATCTTGTTTCCGAATTTGGGGAAGTCCCGCAAAAGCTGACAATGACAAAAACGTAGAACGTGACTCGCAGCGCGGAGAAAAAGAAAACAGAAACGTGTTTGTGTTTTGGAAACGCAGCAACCGGTGAATTTGCAAAACACACCGTTCGGTTCGGCGTGATGTAAAGCGGAACATGCTGGCATTCACCCCGAACGGCTGCGATTCTGCTGCTGTGTTGAGAAACACCAGGTCCTTACAATAAAAAGGCAGGGGCTCCATTCAGGTCCGCATCGTCGGGATCTTACTTTTCATCCACTGCGTATGGTACACTGCGTTTTTATTCCTTGCTTTGAAAAGGAAGAAGCGCGTTGCAGCTGAGAAGCAAATTGGTGTTGCGCGTGTTTGTGTGCAAAAGCTTTCCTGGGTGTTCCACAGCGTATTAACCGTCGATTTCGAAAAATGCTTTTTCATTTCATTTTTTAACGATTGTGCAGTACACGGCTGCTTTCCGAACCCAACAACATTCCGTCCTGCTTGCCGAAAGAAAAAACGAATCGATAACCCGTTCCGAATGTTTCCGAATCCTGTTCCGAGTTTTTCCGAATCCCGTTGCGAATGTTTCCTTTTTCTTTCGCGACCCTTGCCTGGTTGCCACACACTCCTTACCCCGATCTTAGTTTGCACAGATTGTCTCGCACGAACCCGCGTCTGCAAAATTCATCCGGCACGCGCGGCGTGGCGCGGTTGTCGTTCGTCGAGTTTTCCTGTTTGCGTCAGCATTCTCTTCGACTGTTTGTACAAAAACCCTCGTGTGCGTTCTTGGTTCGAAGCGCCCCGACCAATGCTCCCCCTGAGGTGCGCAGTAGCACCGCCAGACCATTTGCGCAGTGAAATCTCATTCTTCCGCACTTGTAACATTCCAGATTTAATGTAACTACACGCATCGAATAATTCGTTCCATTCCCGTCGTAAGGAGAGGCTTTTGGGGGCTTAGCCCCCCCCCAATGAATTATGAAGCACTATAAATCACTGGAGTTTTCATCAAATTTAAGAATGTAAAGCCCCCCTATTGAAAATTTTCTGGCGACGGTTCTGGCTCGTTCACTACATGAAACGCTTCACTGGTTGTGCGTCTGCATGCGCACAAAAACAAACATTTGCTCAGTGTAAAACTTCCTTAGTGGGAACATTGGTCCCGTCTGTTCTTTCTCACTCACAGCGCGACCCTGTCGTTCGGCACAATAAATGTCGTCTCTGTGCACGGAAATTCCCGTCGCTAGCGGCAGCCACGAGCTTTAATATAAATATCTTGTTCGTATAGAAATCGCTTCAGACGCGCGAGGAGACCGTGCAAGAAAGAATACGTAAGGGTGCAGCGCGAGCCAGCTCGGCAAGATAAACCATCTTTAAAACGCAGAAACACTCAGAGCACAAATGTTGAAGCGTAAAAGGTGAAGGTTAAATCCGGGTTTGATCGTTTTTTTAGCTACGCAATCATAGAACAGAACTTCTTTGAAAAGTTCACGTTTGCACATGGGTACAAAAAGCGGTCGCGCAAGAAAAACAACATATTTTTGGCGGCTGAACGTTTCTCCGGGTAGTTTTCACCAGAAATAGGGAACGTGGAAGGTTCTGACCCCTGGTAGTCGAAGAATACGTGCTGTGTCACGTTTTATCACAACCACACCAGCAACCTTGGCGAGCTTTGTTTCGGCAAGCTTGCGCCATCGTGTGGGAACAAGCAAAGCGGATTGAGTGAAACAGCAGGGTGCAGATGGCCATTAGATGGCGTCAAACTGGTCGCTTGCAGTCAAAACCAGTTTTTACTTGTCAGAAGCAGACTGAGTTTACACGCTGCACGCCAGTAAGAGAAGTCCAAATGCTCAGCGGCTGGCTTTGCAATCGAGACCGTGGAAGTTCGATACCTGTAGCCACTGATTTTGCTTGCAGCAATTTCTGTCCAAAAGTGTTCACGCGAACTCGCCTGCATTTGGCGTGAGAACAACACTCGACTACCCGTGGCGAGTCCATGCACCCGCCATGAAAGGTTTCGCCCACGGGTTTAGATCCGCTTTGAACCTTGCAACGTTGATGTAACAGCAAAGCCAGTCGGGAGTCCCGCTAAAGCATACGTGTTCAGCCAGTTACGTTTTTTTTGCAAGTGCGTTCTTCTGGCGATGCAAACTTGCACTGCACGTCGATGCAACTCGAATTTCGATCAAGAGAATCGCTGTTATTTGATCCCGGTTTTCATTACGAGGCGCATGCGGCAAAATCAAGAAACTATTTTGACAAGCTGAGATGATTAACGTGCCTTAGTAATGATTGCAGGTCAGCGGCACTGCGAAAAGATATCACGGTATCGGAGTAGTAGTGTCAATTACGGCGAAAACAAAGTATTTTGTTCATTGCAAATGCTCTCGTGCTATCTCCAATGCCGATGTCTGGGACGCAAATTAGGTGCAGAACCAAAGAAGTTAAAGTGAAAAACCGTCCTAAAATGTCCAAAGATCAATGTTTCGGATGATTGCTATCGAATTTTCCACGGTTTAACAATTTTTCCCGTAATGATTTTCCACCGTTAAACATTGGTTATTTTCGGCTCTACGTCCTATCACCCTCAATTTTGCTTTTTGAAAGCGTCACGGCAGCTGAAGCATGCCAAGCACAGCTGAACAAAGTCTTCTGTGCCAATGTTCAGATGTCAGCCCAATGCAAATTGCCCGCAAAGTTCTCAGATATCGCTTGTCAAAAATTAAAAAGCGTGGCCAAGGCAATCAGGTCTTGCACGTGCAATTAATTTGTGTGGTCAGCGAGTCGCATCCGCCAGCGAAAGAACTTAAAAGGTGACGAACTTCTCACCAGTTCAGTTCGCATGCGCCGCCTCTGGTTCTCAAGCTTGAAAATCCATGTTAAAAATCATGTGAAGGAATCTGCACTGTGGTAATGAGGATTTTGCAAAATCCTCAAATCTCTCGCAATTCTTTGCCTGACTCTGGGCTTTCGAGGACGCTTCTTCTTTCTGTTTTTTCGCCTTTTACCTTTCCTTCGTCTTCCACGACCCGCCGGACGCATGCCGGATGTGAGTCTGACTGTCGTCACTTCTGGCTTGCACGTGTGAACCTCGACAGTCCTGGAGCAGTTCTTGCAATGCAAACTGCAGCACCAGTGAAACTTGCATTCGCACTTGTAAGTTTCCACGACTTGCTTCGTGTTGTAGCCGCGACCGCAGCACATACTCTCGCATCCGTCTCTGTCGTTGGAAGTGTTGTTACACTCACGACCGCTTGTGCCAGGATAACCTGTTACGAAGAAACAAAAAATACCCTTTGTCTTTACGCTCTTACACTTGTAAACATGCTTTCATCACAGTATTCAACTGGAGTGCAATTAAACATTAGGCTTGCTTTAGGGTGTCGATTACCTTACCTTCGTCGGGGTTGCGGTTGCAGTAAGAAGGAGAGTCGTCAAGATAAACTAAATCTTTTGGGTTCAACTTTGCGCGTCGACTGTACTTCAGTCGCAGCTTCACGCCGGAATTATGCTGCCGTGCGACGACCTTCTCAGATCTCCAGTATCGTCGTTTCAACTCGTTGCCGGTGAGAACAAACTTGCTCGTCTGCATCCAACAAGACCGAACAATGCAACTGCCAGTCAGTCCATGACATTTGCACTGTCGTTTCACCAAACCTTGGACTGCCTGAAGCAAATGAAACGAGAGTTAGTTCGAAAGCATCAGAGGGCGGCAAATATTTATTTACTTTAAGCGAGCAACAGCATTTTGTTTGGGATACTGCCTTTCTAAGCACACAAAATGACAAGATATGTTGAAATTTGGGGTGAGTGGCATGGTCCCCCTGGCTACGCCTATGTCAGAGCGCCAACAATAAAGCCGTGGTGAAATCTTAACAAGCTGTTTCAAACTTGTCTAGTAATGTAGCGCAAACCTTTTGAGAACTTTTTTAAGGACGCACATCTAAACTTAAGCAACCCACGTTCATCAACAAACGAGCGTAAGCTTTTGCTTATCGCGCCAGCACTGTTGACACGACTGAATACAAATGTCAATGTTCGTTCATATGAGTTTGCGGACCGAAGAGAGCTGCTAAGACCAAATCGAAAGAACACAGACGTAAACAAAAGTAACGCCACGCTTTCTAACCCATGACAAAAATTAACCGAGTTTCCAAAGAAATCAGGATAGATTTCCACCATTCTAATTGTCACTTTCTTCAGGCAGCTTGCGTGTGACTGCTTGCACAAAACAAAAAATTAGTGCGGTTTTGTCATGTGTTGCACACAAACTGTATCCACAGGCTACACTTTGAAAACTGCAAGTTCCAGCATAGCACCAATCAGAAGTTTTTCTGGTATCTGCGTAACAGCAACTTCTGTTATCAATGGAAGATCATCCAATCCGATCAAGTTAAGCTGAAAGATCTTAGACAGACGAATGTAATTTCTGTAAGCAGGCCGTGCCCCTCTTGCATGTGCACTGTACCACTGCGATGTACCTAGTTTGTTGACTTTGCTGGATTTCAAAGCGAACAATGCACATAAATATTCGACCTTTCATTCCAGGCTTGTGCATGGGTCTTGTCAGCTCAGCTGCATGTCGCAAAACTAGAAATGGTCGCTCCGAAACTAGGCATCGTACCAGTGCAAAAACTTTGTTACAAAAATGATATTTGGTTCCGCGCCTGCTCCTTGTCACCTGCAACTAGGGGTGTAGTGGGGTGGGAACGCGTTCCCATACCGTTTTGCACTAGTAAAGTCACTTGAAGATTTAGATTTTTCATTTCAATTTATACTGTAAGTGTAGCGCCTGGAGCAGAATAAATGAATAAATGACAAGTTATCTCGTGCATATAGCACCGTACCACTACAGTGAAACAAGAAGGTCCAGTGTGGAAGTTCTTGTAGGCGAATACTTTATTCGAACTATTTGGTGCAGTCTTCCTTTATATTTGGTGTGGGAACGGCGTTTCCACACCTCTTGTTTTAGCACTACACCCCTGCCTGCAACTAAACTATTCGCATATAAACTGGGAAGATAGACGAGAACACAAGAAACATTAACTTTCTGATTGCAACTACAGTAACCACACTCCACATGTGAGACAAGCAAGGAATAGGAAAGCGATTTCACGTAACACTACGCATCGTCATTCCTTAAATCTTATTCAAACAGAATTGCAATTTACTTTTTCGAGGGAACTTGCTTGAAATCGACAACCTCACCACTACTGCGAAAACGCTCTATAACAACAGGAAAAGATGATGTGAAATATTTGCTTAAGGGCAGAATGCATTCACTTAAGCGCTGTCTCAACGTTCCGATGAACGAAAGGCCTTTGGTACAACATTTAGGTCGCACCAGGATTTTTAATCAATCTTTGCAAATATTGAACTTCCTTCGCATCGGCCAGGAACGTCATTTTATGAATGTCACCTTCACCGCAATATTCACAGATATATTCGTGCTTTGACAAGTGCTTTTTAAGAGACACGGCAACTTCGGCCAAAACGACCACTTTGTTTGTCGTCTGTAATCCGGCAATAATGAATTTGAAAATAAGTTTTGCGTGGATCGGTACGCCGCTGCCCTTATTTACTAAATTTCGACCTTCGTCTATGCAGCCTACAGTGTTCTTCGTATTTCAGTCAAGATTCGTTGAAAAATATTTATACAGTTTAAACCTTGTTGTTTCAAAATTACAACACACTTGGTGAAATGAAAACAGATTAGCGCTACTTGACAATTTTTTTACCTGGCTCTGTGAGTCAAAACTTTGCCGAACGTATCCTTAACTGTAGGTTATTGACGATGATTAGGCTGGTGGCTGGATGTGGCGTTGCCTGATCTAAACGGCAGTTTTTCTGACTGCATGTAATCCGCAAACCTCAAGAATATTAAATTCAATTCAGGAAATTGCAAAGAGTGGCTTAAAAACACTGATTTAATAGTAGTGGTGGGCAGGCCTGTAACCAGGGGGGGGGGCTTCGTCCCCTGCAAAACTCTTCGCCACCCCTGG
>JGI24021J15306_10013408_pt1 | contig 10176 bp, 2 predicted proteins | sample Ectturendosymbi1_FD_15306 | JGI IMG/M metagenome (IMG submission 15306) | reverse complement strand
CCCATTCAGACCGGATTTGAACAGCTCTCTAGCTCGATCTGCTGGCGAGTGATGGCCATTTAGAAAAGGGATGTTTTCCAGCCCAGACTGGGGTTTGTGGGTGCTGAAATTTTCACCAATTTTTGGTGTTTTGTCCGTAATTTCAGCTATAGATATGCTAGAAAGTCATTCAAGGGCTCTAAAGACGCAGATTTTGGCCTAGTTTCTGAAACAATCTTGAGCCATAATAATGGCCCAATAGGTTGGGTCCCAGGGCCAGGTAAATGTAGCCAAAAACACCCCCACTTGTGGCGTTCCCCCTCAAAAATCCCCACCAAAAACGAAAAAATTTTTTTTTCGATTTCGACTACAAGACTTGCTGAATCCGTAGAGGGTTTGAACAGCTCTCTAGCTCAATCGCCTGGCGAGTTATAGGATTACGTTGCTCTGGATGAAACGTGGTTTTCGCGGGACTTAAAGGGATTTATAGTAGGTGCAGCAACAAGCCATGAGCCACTGAAATACCTTAGCACAGACTCTCAAGCAGCACCAATGTTCCCGAGTGTCATTTCAGTCAGTTTGGTAGCTGTTGGTATGGATCTGGCTTTGATAATTTATGACTCTCTTTTGGTTCTGCTTTTTCATCAATGCTTAATCTGTACTTCAGCTTAATTAGTACTTCAATGCAAATCAATTGTGAATTGAATATAGATAATTTCTGTTTTAGTAAGCAGATGACAACATGGTTTGAAATTTTGGCTTAATATTGGTATGAGTGCATTTTGTAGATGGGATATTTGTAACCTACATTTGTGTATTTTGAAAAAACCTTGGTAATAAACATGTTGGCAGTTTTAAAACTACTAAATATTTAAACAAGAAACCTATAGAATTTCCATTACAGATACATTTGTGGCTTTGCTCAGATGTAATGTTTGCATTACAGATAATTTTATCAAATAATGCCATTCTTTCATCAGCATTGGACAAAGGGTCAGGAAAACAAAGTGTATATATACATTTATGCATGAAACAAATTTTAGAACTGACACACCTTGTTTAACACAAGAAGTCCGGTGTGGTCATTTATGACCGTTTTTTAACTTTAGCGTTTAGTATTTTTGTTAATGTTGCCATTTGCTTCATCATATTCCTTGACTTTTCCTAACTTATGATAAAGTTTTGTAGCTGTTGGAATTTTTTTTTAGAGCTTTTCGAAACAGAGTTTTTCATATATCTACCTGGAAGCCCTGAGCGGTCAAAAATGACGTGCGCGTGATCAGGAGATTGTTTCTTCAAAAAGGTGGTTAGAAGCTTTGTCAGAGTTTCTTTCGTAACTATGAACCCAGTTATGCAACAAAGCAGTAACACGCAATTGATTTTCTTCTGAGAACGAAGAGCTAGACTGATATTAATGGTTTTATAGGTTTGTTTGTTAGCTGTATCAAATAGTTGGTTGTTGTAATATCTCTTTTAGTAGCCTTATCACGATAAGCAGTTTATTTTTTATGGTAAGTGTTAGGAACCCGGTTTGGATTTGTAAGGACCCGATTTCTCTGATTCTAGGGACCCGATGATAATTTTCTCTGATTCTAGGGACCTGATTTGAAATTCTAAGGACCCGAATTGGGTCCCTAAAACACCTTAAATAAAAAACCTGGTATAAGGGTTATATGGTCATAAATGGCAGTTACTTCACCATGTTCTAAAACAAGGCTACAGGCAACAGTCGCAAAGCTGGTAATGAAAGGCAAGCCATTGCATGCTCTGAAATTTTTTCTTCACATTGCCTGCAAAGCTAAAGAAAAAAGGTTGTGTGCATCTTGTTCTTAATCTACAAAAATATAAAAGTTATAAATACCACAAAAATCCTTCCAGAAATGGTAGAGTACTAAACTAATCAGGTACGTGACTTTTCGGTCCGGCTGATTTGGTCCGAGTTGTTATGGTGTGGGCCGTTTCAGTCTAACTATCTTGTAGAAATCTTACATGTTAACATTTTAATGCAAACTTACTTAAATAAACGAGAAGTTTTATTTAAAAAAACTGCAAACATGATCCAAAATCCAGCAGTTAATCAGCATCAACATATGATTTTCATTATCATCAGCAAGCAAATTAAATCATTATCAATATTTTGCAATTAAATACAAATTCTTCAAAGTCATATTTACAATTCAGATGTAATCGCAATCATGACTCCTCAAAGGGAGTTGGTATAACACCAGCTAGAGTGACATTTTGCCTGCCTACAATCATTTAAATAAATGAATGTAATAAGTTGTTTATGTATAAAAATGTCATGACCGAAATGTCCCATGACCAGAACGGCTCAGACCGAAAAGTCCTGTTCCGAAACTAATCTGTTTAGTGTGCGTGGTTGCACTGGATCAAATGGCTAGATACCGTACTAATAAAATTACACCTAGGTGGTTGCCAGATGCTGTGTTTTTAAGCATAATCGACTGTAGTGCATAAATGCTTACATCATTTACTGTCTAACAATGAAATTGAAACTGTCAAGGAGACAGTTACTACTTAAGCTTATGAAAGAGCTTTGCAAGCCCAAAGATGTAGTGAGCTGTGTAAAGTCCTACCAACGTCAGTGGCCCAAGACATCCAGCACTGCATTGACTGCAATCAGTGTTGAATCACACCTAAGCTGAGAAAAGAAAATAGACAACAGTTTATGTCATGCAAAAATAAATCTAGCTTCTGCCAAAACTGCAAGAAGGTCTGTTGTGGAAAACACGCATTCGGTAAAGCAACCATTGTGACATGCAAAAATTGTGCTGACTGAGTTCTAATGAAATATTTTGATAATAATTTTTGTTTTCTGTGTAGGCTACTTTTTAACTTGGCTGTTTTTTCACCTTACAAAAACATCCAAGTATGATTGACTGGCTTGTTTCAATGCAACATTCGAAGTAATTTGCATGAAACATTCATAAACGGTTTTACAAATGAAAGGTCAAAAATGACCGCACTTGTCCTTGCAGGTAGAGAAAATTTTTAGGGCTTCTAGTGTTAAGGGCTTGTCCTTTCATCTAATTTAGGAGTTTTCCCAAGTATTCCCAATCTGTTTCACAACCAAGTGATGCATGTATTGTGATGCAAGGTCAGAATGTCTCTAGAATTTTTCTGGCATCTCTTTAGCTTGGCGTGCCTGGCTAGGCCCTAACATGCACTACAGTGACACTGTTTACTGTGTTTCCAGCTGAACTTATTTTATAAATCTCAGTTTGCTCTTGTTGTGTTCCCCGTAATAGATGTACCTTTCATCATTGTTCAACATTTTCCATGGCTTCTATGTGTCCTTTAGAAATTTATTCAGTTTATGTAAATTGTCACATAAGTTTCTATTTGTTACTTAATCAACAAGTCAAAGTCATTGATTTATCATATATCTTTCGGATCATAAGACGCACTTATAATCCTTTAATTTTCTCAAAAATCAAAAGTGCACCTTATAATGTGGTGCGCTTAATGTATGGATCTAGTTGAGTTTGCTTATCTAGAAACAATTTTATGTGGTAATTGGTACTATTTATTTAGTTGCTAGTTATGATTTTTTTGTAAACAGACCATCGTGTTATGTGATAAACCAACAACAATTGCAGTGAGAAGAATATGTAGTTCCAAGAGTGGCTAGCACATAGCACAGATTTATTTTTCTGTGAAGCTCCTGGACTACATTGTGCGCACCTGATCACACATGCACAAAACGTTTGTTCTAATCGTGTCTAGCAGATTAGGCATATGTGACAGATTAAACTCACTTGTATGTAATCTGAGGGACTCTTAATCTGTCGGATTAAACTCTCTCATATGTTATCTGAGTTTTACTTCATTTAATGCGCCTTATAATCCAGTGCGCCTTATGTATGAAAAAAGAACAGCTGACATTCAGTTTTTGATACAGTGCCTTATGATGTGAAAATTACAGTTACTGTTATAATGGTTTAAGTTTTAAAGTAGAACTTTTTATTGCCTGAAATGAAGTGTCACATTATTGACTCAAATTCATGTGCTTTTTTGGTAGTTGTAACATTATTGTCCTCGTTTATGCTAACAAAATTTGATGAATAAGTTGGTAGGTAAGTTCTGTAGAAATGTAATTTGACCATAGTTGAAATGTTTTGTGTTAAATAAAGTAATTGCAGGCCCTCATTGCAAGTGATTTCAGGTTGTTTAACTCTATAGTTAACTCATGAGAGCAAATTTGTAGTGAACTATTTTTTTACTTCCACCTTTTAATGTCATACGGCAATGAAAGTTAAGTTCATTGTTTTTCATGCTGTTAGAAAATTGTCAACTGGCTTGAAAAGCTGGCATGAATAATGTGAAATGCACTATTGTAATGGTAATGTTAATGCTTATATGTTAAACTTGACATGATGACTGAAGAAAGTAGAATAGCTGTGTGGGAAGTGCAGAATGAGTTTTATGAAGGGTGGCAAATGTACACACCTGAATTTTGCGATGTTCTTGAGAGAGCATTTCACCAACATAAAACACAACCAAGAAGCAAGACACTGCACGGCCTTTCACATGACAGGGCATTTAATTTTACTGATTGGGTTGAAGTTGACCGACTAACAGGTAAGATATTTTATAATTGGTAAAAGAATTGTAATGTTCTAGAAGGTTACTAACTTGACCAAAGGCAAGAATTTATAACTTAATTGTCAATTTGTTGAAGATTTAAAAATTAAATATATTGATATTTTCTCAAATCAGAAACGCTGTAGTTTGAAGCAGTGGTTCCTGTTTATGACAAGTTATGTATGCATAGTATGTCAGTACATGCTTTAAGTTTGGTATTAACATCTAAAATAGTGTTCTGATGATAAAATTGTGATGAAATCCCTACCTACATGCATTAACACTTTGGCACCCAGGTGGATTCGGGGATTTTCGAAAAAAAATCGCCTAAACGCATGTGGCTTTGCGTGGGAATATCTCCGCTCCTGTATGGGTTACGGACCTGGTTGAAGCGTCAAAAGACGCGGCAAGTCTTCTAAGCGTCAAAAGATACGGCAAGTCTTCTTGGGGGGTGTGGGTTTTTTGTGAGTGATGTCATAAGTGGAGGACTTTTAGGCTACCTTGGCCCACTTTGCCTGGCCCTGGGCGCCAACTGTTAGGTGGTAGCATTTCGCTGAAGTGTTTACTGGAAACTAGGCTACAATCAGAGTCTTTTGAAACTTTGGATGACCTGCTGGGGTTTCAGGTTCAAAATTTATGATCTAAACTAGTAAAAATTTTGACTAATTAGATAATTAGTTTGTTTATTTTAGATCATAACTTTTGAACCATAAATGCTAGAAAGTCGATCAAAGGCTCAAAAGACTCGGAATCGAGCTTAGCTTCCAATGAAAACTTCAGCGATACACTTTGGCCTAGTGGTTAGGCCCTAGGCCAGGCAACATGAGCCAAAATGACCCCAAAACTACTTCACTTATGATGTCAGTCACAAAAAACCCGCACCCTCCAACCAAAAAATTTTTTTCAAGTACAATCTACTAGACTGGCCGATCCATTTGAACCCTTGAACAGCTCTCTAGCGAAATCGGCGGAGGAGCTAGGGCATTGGTGAGGCAACTGAAAACTGCTGTTTTTTAGGCCGAAATGAAAGTATGAATATATCATACGCTGGCTCTCAAAGTGTTAAGACAGGGGCGTCCTGTCCCATCTGCACCTCGATAGCACATGCTCCTCGTGGAACCTTGTGGCACCTTCACAGCAAAAGATCTCATACTGCAAGATCTATCAAAGACCAAATTATGTCTTACTGAGCAATGAGAAGGACATCCTTGGCAGATGGAGAAAGTATTTCAAAGATCATTTAAACCTAGTCATGATCCCACCACAGTAGACACACATTGTGGATTTGGGAGAAGAAAATGCTATTATTGCAGCCAAATTCCTAGCTCTCAAAACACTGAAGGCTACAGGCTGTGATGAAATCTGACCTGAAATGCTCAAAGTCTTGAATCAAGGAGTTGTTTGACTCCTGTGTATCAGGTGGTCTGGTTTTCTAGGAGGGCACCTTAGGATTGGCAAACAAGAAGGAAGACAGGACTAACTACTGAGGCACCTCTATCTGTAGCCTCCCTAGAAAAGTGTATGCCAAGTGCCTTGAAACAGGATGCTGCAAAATAATTGAACAACTGGAGGATGTCCAGTGGGGATTTCATTTCAGCTATTGCACTACATACCAAATTTGCACTCTCCAGATAATTTTTGAGAAATCTTGGAAGTCTGCCAAAGATTTCTCCACATGTTTTGTTGACCTCAACAAGGTGTATGACTGTGTTCCTAAGGAAAAGTTCTGGGAAGAGTTGGGGGAGTACGGTGTTGAGGACCACCTGTTACTGGCCATCAAGTCACTGTATTCCTGCTCAGAAGTTTGTGTCCATGTTGGCAGATTTAGCCACAACTGTTCACCGTGGGTGTTAAACCCTGACAAGGTTGTATGCCATCACCACTCCTCTTCATAGTGTACATGAATTGGATAAACAGTCACAGCCACCGATTCAACAAGGGTATCACTGTTGGAAGATGCAAGATCAACCATTTGAATTTTGCTGACAATTTGGTACTGCTTGCATCTTCAGAACAGGGCCTTACACATGCAATGCATTGGTTTCCAGTTGCGTTTGGTCAGGCCAGAATGAAAATCAACACTAAAAACTGAAGTATTATGTCTCTCAAGAAATCAAAGGCAGTGTACCCTGCAAGTGAGCCGCAATACATGGCTGCAGGTGGTGATGTTCAAGTGCCTTGGCTGGTATTCACAACTGATGGAAGGCATACCTAGGACATTGATACACAGATGTGTAAAGCAAATGAAGTTCTGCATGAACTTCATTGCTCTACGGTGACAAAATGGGTACTTTCAAACATCACAAAGCTGTCAGTTCAGTTTTTGTTCTTATCCTCATTCCTCACCTATGGTCATGAATTTTGGGTAATTACTAAAAGAATACTATCCCAAGTACAAGCGGCAGGGATACAATATTTTTGACAAGTTCACACTGAAACTTTGTGACAAAGTGTGCAGCTGTGAAGTTCCTAAGCTCTGAATATCATTCCACCTCTTTGAATCGAGAGATCCCAGCTGCAGTACTTTGGTTCAGTCATATGTCCAGGATATCCCAGGAAAGATGGGCAACACAGGCACTGGCTACACTCACAGTAAAGCAGCCCAGAAGTCATCCAAGGATCAGGTACAATGGCTACATCTCTGACATTGCTTGGTCCCATCTTGGTGTGGAGCCAAGCAGTGATAATCATTCTGTCTCATTGGCCAGCATTGCTGTGCATTACATGCTACAGCCAATTATTAGTGTGCTAATTGAAACATAACTTTTCTGAAGGTTCCTTGATGACATAATTTGGAGTACTGCATGAGAAATGTCAAATGAATGGGTTTAATCATTTGACAAACACTAAATTCAGCATTTGCCAATAGTGGTTTGGAACTAATGCCAAGCTTGCATAGCTGAACAAATGGGCCAAGTAGAATTCCTAGATCAGTGGTTCCCAAAGTGGGGGTAAATTACCCCCTGGGAGTAATATGCAATTCTTTGTTGGGTAACGCAGAACCTAAACTTAGACTGTCAATGTACAGGCACAAGCACATTGGTTGCGTTCTTTTTACAACCTAAAATATTGAAGATAATAACACATAATGGCTTTTTTGCGGCACTATTTAAAGAGCCAGGGCACAGTAAATAAGCCAACTTAACATGGAGCTTACATTGTTACCTTCGTGGAATAAACAAACCTTTACTCCCTGGATATCTGTGAAGATAAGTAATATCAACAACTTGATGTGCAAATTAATATTCAGGACATGATCCTCACCCATGTGACATGATTCTTGCTACTTTTTGCACTGTTTCTCTTAACGTTATTTAAACTTTTTTGCTGCCCAGTGTGCCAGCATTGTTGCCTACTGCCATCACAGGGTTTAAATGTGCTCTCTAGAGTTTCATTGCAATCATAACGCATGCCAATTCACACATTCTACCCACATTTTTAGTCACAACATCTTGTTTGGGGTTTTATTAGGTTTGTTGTGTTGGTTGAGCTTTGATGTCAGTTTCGATATTCCAATAAAATCAAATTTTTGGAATAGGCTTAATTTCTAGTTTTTAATTATCACAGCTTGAGTTTCATTCATTCATTTTAGTCTCATTTTAGCCTTTTCTGCACTTATGTCAGCCTTTCCACTTTACACCTGTAAGCATAGCTTGCAGGTTTTGGAACTGAGAATGCATAGTTTTATGTGAAATCACTTTCTTATTTAAAAAATTCGCTAATCGATTCCTTTCTTATGCCCATTGTGGAGAGAATTTACTTGAATTTAGATCTGTGCAGATTTGAATCATTGCAGAAAGATTAAAGCAAAGTCCAATCGGCTGATTTCTCAAAAGCTAACACAAAACCTGGACCTTTTAATTGATGCGAAGACAGCAGAACTATAACTGAGATTGCTGTTGACCATGAAACATTTAGAGTCTTCCTAGGTGCTGCTCAGCAACCCTCCCCAGCAGAGAAGCGGGTATGAAAATGCATGAATTGACATAGTCCTATCAGAATGTCTGCAGTCATGGTGAAATGGTAACAATTGCAAATGTTTTTTGTCATGTTACTGTTCATCACAATAGTTTTTTTACTTGGTCAGTGGTCTGGGACTTCAAGCTATTTAGTTGCAGTCTCACCTATATCAGGGGTAGCCGAACTTTTTGAACTGAGGACCGAATTCGGGTCTGCCTGACCACTGGAGGACTGGATACAGTGCGATTTACATAATCATAATCTATGCAAAAATAGGTTGTTAAAATGCATTGTAGTATGTATAATCATAACAACAATAAAATCACACCATTGTGTTTGCAATTATATTTAATAAAGTTTTATACATCAGCAAGATAAATGCAGCTGTTCACAGTTTTGAACAAGCCTTTTAAAGTCTGGAGTAAAACTTGAATGTAGTTGAAACTTTCATAATTGCTTGTAAATTGGCATCTGACAAAAAATGTACGAGGTATTTGATGGGCTGGATGCGGATCGTAGTTTGGCCACCCCTGGCTTGAGTCAAACTGGATGGTAAATGTGTCCAGTAACATTTCTTAAAGGTCTTATAACGTGCTGTATCTTTGATTTCTGTAGCTTATTTCAGTAAGTTGCTGTTTTCTATCTTGTAGGCGAAATTGTATTAAACTCACAAGCATACATCAGCTTATCTTAGTGTCAGTTGTTTGCTAATCCTGTCATCTTTGAAAGGTTGTTTTACTAACCTAGAAAATTGGGCGATTAGACAAGAGAACGATGTGAATGAACAAGGCTTTCAAAATGAGATTGAAACTAGAACTAAACTAATACTTGATGTTGTTAAGATTGGATTTGTTAATAAAATAATCCGCCCACAAGAAGTATACCAAGCACAAATTAACCTCCATTGTACTTCAACAGGCAGAGAATATCCAATACGCCGGTTGGAATTATCTGCTGACTCTCCTCTTGCCCAGGGAGTAGTTTGGAAGTGGATCAATGACCACGGCAAATTCAAACCGTATTGTGCAGAGGCTGTAAACTACATAGAAAAGCATTACTCTGCTGCTCCCAAAAAGCGGTTGAATTTATCCGAGCTGAATCTTGATCTAAACTATACTTTGGATTTTAAAACTTTGTTGCAGGTAAAAATAGTTTCTTGCACCATTCCGTGAGAACTATACGCACAACTATTTCAGTTCCTGGTGTTTACAGGACAAGTACTGGTCATTTTTGATAAAGAAAATTCGCTTCAGCAACCGTTATTGGCCAAATTATATCGAAGCAGACACCAAACGGAATGAGGTGGCAGGCATGTCAGATCAGAAAGAAAGAAATTTTAATTACTTCCGCTTTAGTTAACACCCAAGTTAAGGTATCACGAATGACCTGCTGGCGTTTGCCTAAGGTGCTTTGTGCTACAGGCCTGCTTTCGTCCTGAACATTTTGATGACGCNAAGAAAAACGTCACGCNTAACAGATGTAACAACCAGTGTTTTACATTGTAGCAGCAGATGCGAAAGCTCTTTACTCAAAGCTTGTATAGAGACACTGTGACAAAAGCTCTTGAATGTGCATTGGAGAAGCATTCCGACTACAGCGCCGAGGCCCGTAAAATCATCGTCGAACTGAACA
>JGI24021J15306_10013405_pt1 | contig 10179 bp, 6 predicted proteins | sample Ectturendosymbi1_FD_15306 | JGI IMG/M metagenome (IMG submission 15306) | reverse complement strand
GATGCAGGTTCTAATGCTGATCTTCACAAACTTTATCACAGTATCAGCAAATTGTGTTTTCTCAATGATACATTCTGTTTGAATACGGAGTGAAGATGCGTTAAACGCGAAGCTAGCTTCCCTGTGAAATAAACTGTGATCAATTTACTTGCGGCTATCTGTCTGGATTGCAACTATAGAAAAATAGATACGTGTAAGTTTTAATCATCGCAGAAGTATGAAAGCAGAAAGCAGGCAGATTTCTCAGAATTTTGCCACCGGGCTTAAGTTTGTTTTGTCAATGATGCATATTGTGGTTTTGAATAAATGTTGTAGCTGTTGGATAAATTCTACCTCAACGTTCAGCAGACAACATTGACAAAATAGTTTCAATGCAAATTAGGTTTTGCGCGTGAACGTGGGGTAAAGAACGAGGGCCCTTACTGGTCAGTCCGCCCAACAACAGTCTGGGGAGAGGCGAAAGAAGGAACACGTGTACAGGGCAAAACAATTAACGTGCATCCTGAAGCTAATAATGCGCGACACTCCACAAGAACCAAAAGTGTACATTACGCCATTCCCAAACAAATGTACACGTTGCAAAGAAAATGTCAATTATTGCATTAACAGTGACAGCAGCAAGGGAGTGTCTGTTACACATGCAATAATTTTGCACAGTTTCTTTACTAACAGCGCTGGCGCTCATATGCGCCACCCACTTCCTTCAAAACAACGAAATTTCAACTTCCAAATGAAATCTGCCCAATTCTTGTCGTGAAGACCGGTTTCTCACGAAAAGCGCTATCCTGCCCACCCTGCAATGTTTTAAGCATTGCTCCAAGATGCACAAAATGTTGAGAATCATAATACACCAGGGAAATCCCTGATAGGCAGACTTTGGTCTTAAGATCTAATGAATATTGTAGGCTGTTTGGCAAGGATTGGTGAAAACTAAATAACGTCAAAGACGAAGAATCTGACCATGTGACTTAAGAAAAACCGCCAATTTCCTATCAACTGATGTTTATCTGGGGTAAATTTACCACAGGGGTGAATTTTCATCCTTCTAGGGGGTAAATTTACTGAATGATAAATTATAGTAAATGTACAATTTTATACATTTTTACAAAATTTAATATCCTCGATTATTAGACTAGTTAGTTACAGGACGAAACACAAAAGTGCATCCGACAGTGTTTTGTTCATAGATTGATGAGAGGCTTAACGTCAGGCATCATAGAGCATTGTTACGAAGTTGGTTTACGGATATATCACACAAACTCGAGATGTTGCACCTTGGATTATGATTCAGAGTTATGCTTAGTCAATTTTCAAACTGAAACACATAAAAATCGTTGCTGATTGCAGTTGAGCGAGGAATTCATGCGGATGAGCAAACAGTACGAAAAGCAAAACCGGCACAACGAACTGTACAAGTGAAAGCAACACTTTGTAACACAACTTAGAACAGTAAAATGCATATCATTATCACGATCCGCATTACAGAATTATAGGTAATTCTGGGCAAAACAAACGAAACAATGCCAGCATTCAAGGTTAGCTTGAAAGGATGGAAGCATCGTTTCTCTTTTTACAAGCAGTAGTTGTTGCACAGTATCACATTGTGAAGAGCAACTAGTAATTAAAACACATGACTTGGCGCAAAAGAAATTCGGAAGAAATATACAAACTTAAAAGACGAAAGTCAGCGCAACACCGCAAAGCTCAACATAAGAAAGATTTTTGAAATTTGTTCTTTTTTCATGCCTGTAGTGTCCAATAAGTTGAATACTTTCCAGTTTGACTAAGATTTTCCAATTAATTTTAAACAGCAACTAATGCGCCATAAACACTTTTTTTCAATACGTAAAATGAACACCCAGATCGAATAAGTAGAAGAAGCCTGAAAGATATTAATCCTAACAATTCATAAAAAATGGTGATCTTCGCATGTGTAAGTTTCGTAAGAACAAATTTGTGGAACTGGTTCGCGAATACTTTTTCTTTCGTTGGGAGTTTTCAACTAATAACCGCACACACAAATTGTAAGCAAAACACGATCTGCTCATGACGCAAAAGCAAAGGTCTCAGTAAACGTCAAAGACCTGAAAGTATTCCTGCACTTCTTTGATGGTTTGAGCAACGTTTTGAGCACCATATTCGTCGTTTTCGTCATGTGTCCCAAAAGCCCTGCGAAGATGAGAGCCTGTTTTTCGTCTGCAGTGTGAGGAACACAAACGTGTTGAATATTTTATTATTATTAACTCTAGAGGACGTGTCACCAGGCGTGGTGTGCTAAAAAGAGTTGCGGGAACGGCGTTCCAACACCCAAATAAAAAGGAAAACTGCACCAATTAGTTCGAATGAAGTTAGCTTTCGCTTACAAGCTTTTTCACACTTAATCTTCCGGTTTCATTGAATCCTTTTGACTAGCAATGCGAATCTGCCTGTGGCTAGCACATCTGTGAGATCTAGTGCAATATGGTGTGGGAACGCCGTTCGCAAGTGTTCCCGCCCCAATACACCACTTGTTGTCACTAACGCCCGACACGTGCAAAAACGCTTGATATGGTCATAAATTGCATGGGGAGTCCGTGACTGCACCTTTCACGAAAGGAAACTAAGACTTTTCATATGACATTTTAGATTTTAATATCTTTTCACAGGTCAAGCAAAGCTTCTACTGGTTTTGCAGGATCCTTACATTTTACTCACATTCAAAAAAGCTTGGGAAGCAGGTGATGGCGTTGATTTGTAAAATTGTATTTTCTAAAGAGATATTCAGCGGTTAGCAAAAAAGTTCCCAATCATTTAAAATACTGTTCGTCAGAAAAACAAAAAATAGAAAAAAGTGAAAAAAGTTTAACGTTTTTCAAGATTTGCTGTCTGCTTAGAAATTGCTGTTGTATGTTAGTAACGCGAAAACCGTAAAAATGTTTGGTTTGCTCAATGCTCATCATAACATTTACATGCCAACAACATAAAGCATCACACAATCTAAGGTTTTACCTGTTCAGGATGACTTTCGCAGCATTAAGACGAGGCTTCACTTTTGCTTTTGGTAAACGTAATTTCATTTCTGACACAGAAACTTCCGGATTTTCTTTTCTCCAATTTGCAAAAAGTTCTTCTGCAGAAGTTGTAAGGTCTCCAAACAATTCTTGTAACTTGAAAGATAAACAAAACTTCGCAGCAAGGAAAATGCAAACAGCAACCGGGATGCTGCTTGTCATGTTGAAAACCGGAACTTCCTCAAGTTCGAACTTGAATAATTCTTGAAGTAATCCTATGAAAGCTCGTCGATAATTCAAATCGGTTTCAACGATTGGATTTTGAAGAAAATTTTTAAGCTTGTTGAAAAGATTAGACCTAACTCCAGAAAGTTTTTCGTCTGCATAATATTCCTTAAACTCTTTGCTTTGCTTCATAAAGGAGCATTTTCGTTCATTGAACAATTTGTCATAGAATTTCCTATTTTCTATGTTCTTGGGTGAAGGAGTAGTTACTTCTAACCATCCACTATTCAAACGATACAGGGCAGCATCAGGATCACCGTTGATGGTAAGGATCATGCATGAACCAATTCGAAACATTTCCTGGTTTCGACAAATAGCAACTAATGCGCGTAGAAGTTTATTGCCACTCATATCTCCAACTTCGCATTTCATCCATGAAAAATTTTCAAAATTTATTTCAACATATGGCTTATGTTTCCTGAACTTCAAAACAAATTCCAGTTTTTCCTTAAATTCTCCTGTAAAGTCTGGATAATCTGACACCAGTGGACACTGTAAGTATTGCGGAAATTGCACAGCTTGTGCTAATTCTTTCCAAGTTTCATTCATATTTTGCTTTTTTATTCTTTGCAATAACGTAGATCTTACACCTGTAAAAATCAAAATGATTTCTTTATTTTTATATTTTTAATGCCCTCGTGAAGACAATTCATCAAAATCATATTTTTAAAAAATTTGTAATTTGGCTGCCTTACTGAAATCCTCATCAACTCAATGCTGTTTGTTTTTAACAGCAAATTTTCATCTGCTGCACTCAGCTCTAAACAAGCGCGTGTGTATGAGCCAAACGTCATGTCACTGTTCATGGTCAAAAACAGTGGAGCATGTTTATCACAAACGTTGTTACATTGATCCGCAGCTTGTGTTTTTAGCAGTGAAGCAAGCTTTGCAAGAGTTTTGAATGACGAGCATGCGATGATTTAGGGAAGATTTCGACTAAATTTCTTGAAGATACCATAAGATTCAGCTTTGTTTTGGTGGCGTTCTCTTACTACATTTCAGCGTTTCTTGTTTTATGTAGAATGTTTCGTGAAGCGCTCTGACTTTACTACCTTGGTTTCTAACTTTTGTTAAGATTTTTGCTTAACGTTCAAAATATTTTCTATTTTAGAAATTTTCTTCTTTTTTCAAGTTCAAACATGGCAAACCCATAACAGGTTTTGTTATTTTGATGGTATGTATGTAATTCCCGCTGGTAACGCACTTTTGGATAATGGCAGTGTTCTTAGCGCAAAGCAGAACATCGTTATTACCATTGTGTATTCCTGTGCCAATTATTTTATCGTAGTGAGTGCTAAAGGATCTCATAAATATTTGCTTTAAAACGTTTTGTTAGACGTATATGAAAATTGCATATAACGATTCTGGAATATCACTTCGATGCAAATATCCAAGTTGTACCCGAACGAGGTTTAAGAAACGCTTTTATGCTTTCCCGTACTTGATATGACGTACTATATTTGTTCCCACACTCTCGGTTTTAAACTTTCTTTCAAGATTAGGCCGAAAATTCAATTGAAAAAGAAATCATTTGGTTGTAAAGTGATCGTTCCTGCCAAACCCAGAGCATATTAGTTTTTTTCCGCACAAAGAAACAATTTTATAACTGGCAATATCTTGAAAATTGACGTGATGGAACGTTGAAATCTGTGGTGCGGGATCAGTTAATCGAAAATGTCTGCACCAGTGCCAATTTCACTTCAACCAATACAAAGACGTGACGTCATCATGGATCACTCAACCTTGGAATGTAATTTTTGCATTATTTCTAATATGGAAATGCGCAAAAGCGGCAGCACTAGATATGATTTTATCGCAGATTTTTTCATGTTTTCGTCAGTACCACATGTTTAATGGTTGCATACGCACGTTATCTTAACTGCGATGAAAACTTCAATTACGCAAACAAAACCGGTACCAATTTTCAATTAATGGCAGTTTTACAAACCAAAACATATTCCCGTGACGTTCCGGTGATATCCGTTCGTACGTCTTTGTGCTCTTGGATTCTGAGCGTCAAACTCTTGTGAAAGTACTCTGTATCTGGAACTGCGCAATATGAGCATTTTGTTTTACTACGCACACAGCAATCCCGAACTTGCTTACTGCATAAAGGTTCATAATTTGTCTCGGAGATGTTTCTACCAACATGCCTTGGCAACACGTTCAAGCACTCAAAAAAACATCATGGTTAGTCTTGTCGGAACGAAAAAATTAAAATGTAAAATTGTGTCGTTCTGTTTTATTTCGGACCTCCCATGTAAAAATAGTGGAGTGTCGGGAACCCGGAAGTAATCATTGTTCTGCCGCCCATTCTCCCCAATCATAATGTTATGCCAAATAATATGTTACATGCGGATATGCAAAAGTGAAAAGAACCTTTATTCCACCAAATTTCAAGTTTGTCTTGAGGAAATTACGGAGAGATATATTAAAAATTTAGCTGTTCTCATCAGGATCTCAACTGTTTCAAAACGTTTATACCTGCAAACATCAGTTTCATTTTAAGAAAATAGTCTTTTACGTAGGATTCAAATCCGTAAAGTCAAAATTTCGGTAAAGTTAAACTTATTTGTTACAAGTAGTAATCCTTTTAACAGCAATTAAAAGTCACTTATATTTAATAATCTTTCATAGCGTAACGCAAACCCTCGGAAACACTCAATACCGATCTCATAGAATAAAATTTGCAACATCCTTGAACTTATATCCAAGATGCTCTTACATAAGCTTGTTCATTTATAGCGTTAAGGCGTAGAGCTGCCCCTACACATGATCGCCACCATGATGCGTTAATGTAAAGTTTTTGAGAAATGTTCGTGGGGGTGTCTACTCGATATTACAGTTAAGAGTGAGTATAGGCAAACACAGGATGCTGTCTAGAAAGGCAGAGCACTACATCATGTGAGCGATGTGTGTGAGTAAGCAAAACACAATTTTCTTCATTGAAGGAGGTAGAGGTCAGAAAATATGTGACATTTTTTTTTCTGAAAACACTGTGCGTTCTTCGCATTTACTCCGCTATTTTTTCATTTTCACTATAAAGCTGTATTTTCGTAGGAATTGTGTTTGGCTTTTTGTAGATCAGACCCATTTAGGCTACCATCTTAAAACAATCGGGCGCTTTGTGCTCTAAATTAGGCGGTTCCTGAATTTGTTTGTTCGCTACTGTACTAGCAACGTAGCGGTCATGCACTTCTCATATTTAAAATGAATGAGGGGTAACGATCCAAGACTTTTTACGTTAGCCCCTATTTGGAAGAATATTATTTATTGTTTATTGTTATGCACAGGCTTGTGTTTGATCCGGCAAGTCTTCCAGTAATCTAGAAACTAATTTCCGTTATTCAAACAGAGAGATGCCTGATTTGTATCAGGTTGATTTTTCGGTTTGGTTTGAATTAAGGGAAATTATGTTTATTGCGTGTATTGCAGATTGGCGTGCGTGTGTATTTGAAGACGAAATGGTTTTCCATGTACTGTTGGATGTGTCAATACAAGACATTTGTTTTGGGGTTTGTCATTGCATGCTGGAAAAGGTGTGTGTGGGTTTGCGATGTTGCCACCGGACCTGTAGGCATCAGGAGATTGGATATGTGAAAGGTAGATTTTATGTCTAAAACAGTTAGGTCACCCCTGATCTACAGGAGCTGTTGCATGGAAGTGAAGTCTGCTGAGCATGATTCTTGTTGGTTCGCCGAACAACAACATGTCAAGCTGAACAGGCGACCAATAAGGATGGGGAAACCTACCGGTTAGCATGCAATGTTTTGTAGTTTCAGTTAATATACATGTGCACTCTTGCTCATTGCAGTGTGGCACAAAAGTTGATGTCCAGACAAGCTGGACAATGCAGCCATCAACGAATGCAAACAGACAGTAAGATTGTCAGTGAAGTTCTTGTGCCTTGATATTTTATATGGGAATTATAGGTATTAATTGGCAAAAGGTGCTTACAAGCGGAAACAGAACATTTGAATAATGTGCAATTTGAAATGTTGAATAATGTGCAATTGAAATGATTTGTTTAACCGATGCATCTCACCGTAGACACAAGTTAACAATACACGTGTAACACAATGAATTTCGAAATCAGCGTAGTAACGTAACTGGATAGTAACGTAGACAATAGGGAAATGCCTTATCAAACCGTACGCTATGGTTATGATGGAATCGCGTTTGTGGAAGAGAACAAACAAGAAACATGATAAAATGTCTTTATTAAAGGATAGTGTTCGTTGTCGTATGAGTGACATGCCTCGTGATGCTGTAAATCAGGTAGCAGACGAAATTCGAGTAGGCAAGAGTCCGTTTTCAGCTAGATGGGTCAACGGACGTGTCGATTTGCAGGCATGTGTTGGTTTACTGTAGTGTATTGATATGGACGTGCTGGTGAGTTGAAAAACGATTTCTTGCTGTGCGAATTTGTAGAAGTGGCCAGCAAAGTCATTGGTGTTATGGATGAATGGATAATGTCTTTCAACAAAATAATACCTCGTGGAATCACGTTGGTTTGCTTTGCGCAGATGATGCCCTTTGCATCTACGCTCGTTGCTAAATCAGGTTTTACAACTCTGGTAAAAGAAAACGGCACTGTCCATCATTCCGTACCACCAGAGCCGGATTAAAGGGAAGGGGGCTCGGGGCAATTTTTACTGGAGGATCCATGTGACGTAATTCATGATGTCATCGTTTGTAGAAGTTATGTTTTCCCAGATGCGCAAGGTTTCCGTTTGTTTTTTCCGATAGTCGAGAATGTGCTTACTCAAATGCACATACAATTAGCTGCGAGAAGTAAGTACTAGAGTGTATTTTTACTAAGAAAATATATTTCACAGGCTAGTAGAGAGTGTTATAATAAATACTACGGCCAAAGCAAACGATACAACTGACCGTAATAAATACTACGGCCAAAGCAAACGATACAACTGTTTGCTTTGGCCGTAGTATTTATTATAAGGCTATTCAGCACTTCCGCTTTTCGTGTACCATAGTAGAGAGTGGCTCGGCAAGAAACAATATTCACCAATAAGCAGAAACCAGAGATTACAAACAAACACACAGGAAAAAGAACATGTCAATATGGCCAGCCAGGCTGAGTGTGACAGTTGTTTCCAAGCTAATGTCTTGACTTTCACCTTCATTTTCAGGTGCTGTGGTAAACACCACTGCTTTAACGTTGCTGCTTGAAAGTTTTGCTAGTAACAGCGATTCAGTCGCGGCGGCTTAGCTAACACTGGCTGATCCTTGCGCGTTTTTTTCTTAGAAGATTTGCGCTTTTCATAGCTCGTGGTCGCATTACAGATTTCGTCATCGCACAAGCTATACTCTGCAATCTCGTTTTCTGCTCTTTCGGTCTACGAATCGACTGATTAAAACCTTTTCTGACGGACCACGCAATAACATGTGGTGTGAATCGCTTGAATAGCTTCATGTGTTATCATGTAAGAAAGGGGTAGGGAACCTATTTCCTATCACGAACAGCATGAATTGTGCAATATCGCTGGCAAATCGCAAAATCAATTAATTTTATCCTAAAATTCTACCTTTATTTAACTATGACGAAGAGTGGCTTCTCTTGACTTGCTATCCAAGTACCTGCTTATCATGGAGCTTTGTTTTGAGGCGATATTGTGCTATAACAGGGTAAGGGAATATCTAATGCGAGCCCTATCAAATTTTCACACGGGCCGCAGGTTCCCCACACCTGATATAACACAACGATAGTAACCATCGGAAGAAAAGTGCGTTTCCACACGTTACCATTTATGACGAAACAAAGGTCCAGTTCGGCTGCCGCGACCTCCACACTGCACCAGAAATTCGGGATCATTTATACCAGTGTTGCCACTTCTGACATATTAACATGACATCAGATGTGATGTTCTCAGATAAATTTCTGATGTTTTGTCGACAAATCTAATGTTGACTGGGTTGTTGTTTTTGTTTTCAACGTTTCCTCTCATTTTAGGACGAAAATAAATTAGATTCATGATTTTTAAGTTCTCTCATCAATTTCGTACCCTAATGTGTGTTTGGGTATCTTTTCAAACTAAAGAAGCTCTCTTCGCTGCGTTGAGGCTAACATTTTACGTAAATTATAAACGACTTCTCCATTTAATGGCGATATTTCGCTCTGGTTCGGATTCAACGAGGATAATCGCACTTTGTTTGGTTTGTTAAAAGAAGCATTCAGCTTATTTGAAACTGCAGCGTAACGATTTGATGTTATCTGATATTGAAAAAGGCAACAATCTGATGTTAACGAGACTGACCCCAGGGCAACCCTCATTGATACTGAACAATAGTCAACACCCATCAGCTTTAGCACACAAATAGTAACGTTTTCGTGACTATTGCGCAATAGGCGTGATGCACGAGAAGAGAGTCACACCCATGCCAGAAGAACGATTATTAGGAAAAAGGTTCCAGCGAAATCAGATATATCTGCATTGGATAAAGCCGAAAAGACTTATAGGCTATTCAGAAGCGATTACTAAAACTAGTAGACAGTCAAACTTGTAGAGAAATCAGTTGCTGTTGGGGGCCCCTGATGCTTAGCGCAACATAGGAATATAGTAAAGAGTTGTACTCTTGTATAGCTTATGAATCACAAATATTTTTAAAACGGGTATTTTATTTGAAACAAACAAGTTTCATCTCTGGGAGACCCCTTTCAGCGGGGGCTCGGGGCAATTGTCCACGTTTCCCCTCCCCCATCCGGCCCTGCGTACCACCGTCTCCTTTATCGACATGCACTACGAAGCAGATTCTTCAAGAATACATGAAAATAGTTGAAGCACGTAACTGAATGTGGGAATTTGATCAAGACACGTCACCGTCTTTTTTGATAAGATGATATCAGAATACGCTGTTCTACTTTATCACACCGAATTCGGTGGCT
>JGI24021J15306_10013404_pt1 | contig 10179 bp, 8 predicted proteins | sample Ectturendosymbi1_FD_15306 | JGI IMG/M metagenome (IMG submission 15306) | reverse complement strand
GACAGAATGCAACCGTTCGAGGCTTGCATCATTGAAATTTCCATTTGCTTTTATTCTGGCTAGCACTATCGTTGCTATGTAACGGTAGTTACGTAACAATGAATTAGAAGTTCTCATGACAACTCGTCGATTGTTGCTTAACTTATGGTACAGGGCAATCATAATGTCAGTTAATTCTTTGCATACTAGGCTCATTCATATCAGCCCGAGTTACTGAACAATATTTTTGTTCGTTTGAAATTATTCTCGAATGGGAACTTGTTTGCGCAAATCCGTTGCTTCAAAAAACATTCAATCTGATATGAATTATATTTAAAAATACTTGTGTGTTGAGGGCAGCTCGGGCTTTAACGGATGAGATGAACCCAAGTAAACGTCTGCGTACTTGGCTCATTCATATTTCCGAATTGACAATCATTCGTTTGAAATTATTTTCGAATGCAACTCCCAGAGGCAGTGTTCCCTCTACGGCAGAGTTGTAAGTCGGGTCGGGTTTCGGGCTTAAGTTTGTCAAAATGTTTCGGGCCGATTTCGGGCCTGCATACAAAACTTTTTTATAACATCAAAAGAGTAATGATTTTTTTCTTTCGTGACGTACATTTGTTGTGCTCACTGCAGAATTTCTGTGAGTGAAGTGATTTTACTTCAGCAAATTCTATTTGCAAACACAGCTGCGTTCTTTTGTTCTCTGCTCAGATTAATCCCATCACTGTTTTTGAGAAGGCGACAGTGGTGAGTAAATCAGCACGCGATGGCTTTGTGTCGAAAAGATCAATCACTTACGCGATGTTTGGCTTGTTTTAAAAACAACTGCCCACAAACCGACTTTTCATGCTTATAGCACTATCCTAGATGTAGTTGTTATTTTGGGTGTGATAAGACCTTAAACCTGCAGCTATACCCGCGCACTGCGTTATTTGCTACCCCGCAGTTGCACCTCCATCAACTCACTGGCTAAATTTGGCTTTCGGGCCTAAATTGGGCTTCAAAATCAAATGATGGACTCGGGCCAGGTTCGGACTTCGATTTCGGGCTTCAAAATGAGGCCCGTTTACAACTCTGCTCTACGGTGAGCAAATGCGCAGTGCCAACAGACCACTTGTGTAGTGAAACCTCATTCTCGCGCACTAGCAACAGTCCAGATTTAATATCGTATATATGCCGCATACCTTCTGTAACGCTTGAAACGCTTAACTGCCTATGTGTTTATATGGTTGGGCAGTTGCATGAGCACTAAAACAAACATTTGCTTAGTGTACATTTTTCTGAGGGAACACTCCCTAGATGGGTCGTGAACCATTTTTGATGCACACAGCTGTATTACATTTGGTTTGATCGAGTTTTAGATGGGGCTGTTGGTATAGTGGGTTGCTATAATGGATCGCGGACTGGCGGTACAAAAAAGGTTGAAAACCACTTCTCTATGCAAATCTGTTGCTTCAAGAAAAAAACATTTAATCTGATATGAATGATGTTAAAAAAATACTTAAATGCCTAATTGCAGATGGCAGCTCAGGCATTAATGGATGAGCCCGGGTAAAGCGCGAGCGAACGAAGTCGAGAGAACGCTTGCTACGAACGATATTGTTTTATTCCGGTCACCTGCAACATGAACGCAAAAGGTCAGACATGGAAGGAAAATACAAAGTCCAACGCATAGACCCCAAGTTAACAACCACAACCAGTGAAGTGTGTGGTGCCACAAATATACAAAGTAATCAAGCTTGCATTCTGCAATATTATAAACCGTAATCAAAGACTCTGGCTAAACCCGAGACACCACTGGTTCAGTTACTTTGCACGACAACTAAGAACTTTATGCCGAGTAAAATACCTTGCCGACAGTGCTTGCCGCTATTGCGAATCATGAAGGGAGCATTTGAGTGGAATGCCTCGACCTTTGCTAACCTATGGCGATGGAAGGAGTGCGCTTTGAATCAAACGGCTCGACTTACGAAAGCCGAGCAATGTGACCTGCTGCGCTAAAAGGCGATTAGTTTTTTATTAACTCTTTACAAATTGCAAAAATTGATATTGCAGCGAAAAATTTCCTGCGAGCCTGTCATACTTCCCGGGAATGACATTGACATTCCCAAATTCCCCACTTTTTCCTGGCCTGATTCGTTGATTAATGTTCAAAGAAAACCTGTCATTGATTGAAGTACTTTGCATTAATGTAAGATTTCTGCAAGATTTCATGGTCTGACCGAAATGTCTCGAGACTGAATCGTTAGGGTGTTTGACAACAAGTGATTGGGTGGTGGCAGACGGGATGGCCGGAGTGTCTTTTCGCCACCTCCCGGCCTTACTGTGTCTGTATTGACAAGTGTACTTGCGTTAACGCCTAAAATAAAATTGTTGTTTTTGTTGTTGATGTGGCCAAAACTATAAGTAACTAATGATGAGACTGTATTGCAGATGTAAGACAAAAATGACATGGTCTCCGGTGTCACGTTGACATGGTCTCCGGTGTCACGTTGACATTGTCTCCGGTGTCACGTTGACATTGTCTCCGGTGTCACGTTGACATTGTCTCCAGTGTCACGTTGACATTGGAAATACCTTCTGTAATTCTCACCGGATAGTGATGGCGCGAATTTGCAATCAAACACTTCCATGGCAACGTTGCACAGTAAAGATGAGAAGATCGTGAGACTTAAAAGACTGAGATGATCAAACTTAGTCGATATTTGATCAATAACCAAAAGTCAGCCCAAGCCGGACGCTCTTGTTAGCAGCATATGGTTGAATCACGTTAATGTAAATCTTTCATTGCCCAAAGGCAGTGAGTTGGTCTGAAGATGTACCACTGCACCTCCCTAATTTTGTTTTAACGTGTGGAACTGCATGAAAAAGAAAGTGACGTAATCATAACACTTAAAATGCAATGACATTTCAATATATAGAAAAGTGGCAGCAGTTTACGTGACATCAACGGCTGCAATCAGCAAATACGTGGGAATCGTGTCCAGCAATGTCCAACGCGGCTGGGATGTTTAGTAATTGTTCCCGGGCATTATGTAGCAAGTCCTCGTGAACTCGGACCTAACAATGGGGACAGTTGCTCATGTCAAAAATCGCTAAGTCACAAATTGATGCAAAGCACCTCTTTAGGTTTGTTCCCATGACGTCGTGATGAGCTGACATGTGTAACAAAGAGAGCTGATGACGTCACCTCGGGGTTGAGAAGATTTGCATCATAATCTTGAGAAGACGTCGCCGATGCTCGGACACCAGATCTGTTCAACAAAAAATAGGCATCGTTCGCAAACAAAGCAAAAATCATGGATATTTGTGCAGAAGACCAACCAAAATAAAATCATCACTATTTGTGAAGGACGACTTTTAACCACTTTTCCAAGGATTTTACAATGCATTAGGATTTTTGTTTTGTGACGTCTTCCATCCAACGCCGTAAACAGAAAACCATCCCAGGAAGATCGCTACACTTCTGCTGAACGCTTGACTGCAATCCCAGCAACTTGACACCACACACTCGAGACAATTTTGAATTGAACCAGAAATATGAAAAAAGTTCATATTTTACTAATAATATCCAACCATTCACAACATTAGTAAATCAGATAAGCTTGACCAACCGCTGAAAAGACTGGTCACAACCTACACAGCAGCCAATCACGTTTTACAGCTAGAAGATAACAGCAGGTTGGCTTGTGCCACTCTATCAATCCAAGAAGCAATAGTTTTAAAATGTGATTCTCACGTAATGAAGATACAACAGCTTCAAGCGATAGTGTGTCAAATTCACCGGTAGAAAATGAATTCAATAGACAAACATATTATCTTCCCAAAAGTTTTGACCCTGCGAGTGCAAATGGTAAAACGATCACCTGTTCCAGCAAGTTTGTTTCAGATTAAAACAAATAAATTGATAAACTTTTATCAGTGTTGCAGAGGAAGTGATTTTAAAGATTTTATTGCCTGGTCACCATATGTAAATTGTAGACTAACCTCTTCTGTGCGTATGTACACTTTAATTATTTTTCATACGTTTGTACACTGTGAACAGCCAGTTCAATTCAACAGGACATCTGACAACTTATACCAGCGGTTACAACATCGCGGTTGAATGCAATAGTTCGAACAAGCATGAGAAACCCTGGTTAGTTGACTTTTTACTATTCTTAGCTTAAAAGTATATTTTGCACTTGCTATTATTGCGATCGGAAAGCCCGAGCGGCAAGTGCGCAGAACTTCACACTGTGGCAGCAAGCAACAAGAGTTCACATGCCACGATCACTCTATTATTGCTTGTTCACGCCACGTATATATGGTGTTGTTCTTCGCGCACATTCCGTTCGTGGTGAATCGCACATTCAACGCAACGCCTGCGGAGAGGTTGCAACAGTAAGTAGTCAGTAAGTATATTTCATGTTTCCGAGGATGGAACATCGATGAAACCTAAGGTGATCTGGTCGAGAAAGCACGATGTCTTGTAACGTTTTGCAAAAAGTGATTAAAGGTACATCCTTCAGACTGTTTCACATCAGCCAAGAGGTAATCTACCCTCACACAAGTTAATTTTTTTTCAACATTGCTGGAAACACGTTGTATAAAGAATTCTCCACACTATCGAATCTGGTTTGATAATGAACAGAAATGTCTGTTGAAAAAATTCGTTATATGTTTTTGTAAATTGTCGGTGGTGGAATTTGTGTATGATTTTTGCCAATTCACATAGAAAAATATCATTAAAGTTTCAATATCTTTCAGCTTTCGTGCGAAGGAGTTACATGGCATCCGCATTTGCCAGAAGTCATTATCCACAGTATATTGTTTTGTAATACTGACAATGGTTGTAGAACAGAGTTATTGGCTGTACCCCCACAATTAATTGGTAATTTATTTAGACACATTCACCTACCTACATTAGTCAGCTTTGATTTTGCCGAATTTTGCAGGACACATGCATTTTTATGAGACAAACAAGGATAAGCATCATTGGTATGATGTAGTTTCAAAAGCAAAGAAATCAGGAAGATCATTAACATATACTAAATACAAAATTGGCCCGAATGACAGTAATACCTTAAATAATTTGAATGCCAAGCACTATACTTTTCATTCTCACAGCCATTACACTGTACATCCACTCTCTAATTCTAACCACATTTTCTGAAGTCATAAAGGGTGAGAAAACGTAATCACAACAAGTGGAGCTGTTGGCTTTGACTGCTTTAAATAATTTCAAGACCGAAAAATTTAAATGTGTTTGCAAACTGCATTGTGAAAGCCAGGTTATAAACTATAAGAAATTGTTTCAGTAAAACCTTTAGCTTACAGAAGTTTTCATTAAGGTTTGATTATTGAGAATCCAAACCCACCTTGACAGAAGGTTGATTCCTTGCACTGGTGAAAGTTCATTGTTGTGTGTGTTGATCTCGGTTTCAGACTGAAGCTTATCGTTGGCTGCCTGAACAGAATGTCAATATAAAAAGCAGATAGAACTTGCATAAATTTAAATTTAAGAAATAACTTCACGCGGAACAGAAATTCGCATTATTCAACAATCTTCAAACGTTTGTTACACTTCAGACTGGTTTGACACTTTTATCCATCCACGAACGCTGCTCATTTTTGCTCATTATGCCGTTGGATAAACAAAACAAAGCACATTACAAATTTGCGATTATTTTGTCAAATGACTCAATTCAGACAGAAAACCTTCATTTGAACTGGACCAATTTTTGAAAGTTCTGGGAGCAAAGCTATTGAGGTGTATTTCCGTGTTACATAAGTGTATGTTTCAGCACCTTCAAATATATCATTTGACCTTGTATTGTTTGTATTTATTGTAATTATTATCAGTACTTCCCTACAAACCTTTTTATGATCAAGTGTCAACTCTTCAAATTCAAGGGTCAGCAACTTCAAACTGACAATTCTGAAAACTTCAAAGCAATAATTGAACAGCCTGCCTGAGCGCACACCTTCTGCAAATTACAATCAAAAAGGAAATTAAAACAAACAACAGGAATCTAGGTTTTCATGCAAACTTACTTCGTTGGAATCTTTAACATTTTCGTCTCCTTCAACATCTTTGATGTTCACAACGCCTGTACTACGTCGCTTCTGACGCAGCATCCTTTTCTCTCGTTGGATTTTACCGCGACGAGCACTGGGTCCAGCTTTTTTCATAGGAGCACCACTATCACCTGCATCTGCAGATGTGGGGTTTGATGAATCTTGAGAAGGGCTCTGTCTCACTTCTCCATTAACAAATTTTCGTGATATTGCAGGCGATGGTGTGTCTGTCAGAGCAGGAAACATACGGCTGAAAAGAACATCTCAATACACAAACATCGTTTCATATTTGATCACCATAGTCTCTACAGTAAGCCTGGACAACATAAACGAGTCGCTTATTTTAAACATCTGGTGTTCAACCAAAATGCCTTGTTGGGTGAAGAAGTATGTCACCGGCTTAAAAAGGGCCACTCATTAAATGACTTACTTTGTTCTCAAATTGAAATTTGTCTCAAGTAATTGAAAGACTTTGAATCTTAACTGCAATAATACAAACTGCTTGACAATTCTAATCACGCCCAAATTGTGGCGTCATAGGCAATTTTAGTGCCAATGGTACAACATGAGTAGAAATCAGAAAACTATAATTTGACTTTGCAACATACTGTCATTGGACATTTAGAAATTTATCAGTTCACAGTATGGTTGTGATGAAGTGGCAATGGGGGCCATTGCAAAAAAATGTCAAAATTAAGACCATCAAAACAGTAATTTACTCTGTGTGACAACTGCAAGATGCACATGATAAAATTATTAAGAATTATGGACTTAGAGAATCTTTGGGATGCCAAACATTAGAGATAACAGCAAAGTTGATTTCACCAAAGTTCTAAAGCCTTGTTATATTTTACAGTACATGTAATTTGAAGTAGCATTTTCAATGACAGATAGCGTAAAAGGAAACTGAACTAAATTATTTGCAACAGACAAAAACAAAGCAAGGTAAATACTCAAAACTATTCTTAAGCCAAGCTGAAAACAAAGTCTGAAATGACATTAAAAATTTTTACCATTTCGAAACCTGCATTAAGTTGATTCACCTGACAGCAAAACGTTGATTCTCAATGACCTGTTATACTGAACCTGTGATGCCACTTCTGATTTTTAACAATATTTTGAACCAGCAGAAGACATCCTTTGCTTTAGATGCATGGAAGCTAACAACCAGGCTGAAGACAATGCAGCCAAGTTTAACACAACTAATCACAAAAGTCAGTATGAAACAGTTTCCACACCTAACCAAATCATGAACAATTCAGTAATCTGTGCTTTGAATAGTAAGTTCATTTAAATTATTTGGGTTCTACATAAGAAGTGGAAGGTCTTAACAGTCCACAGATAAAATAGCAAATTCACTTTTTTTAAAAACATTAGTATCTGATGTTCATTAGCAGTAGATGTGAAGTTGTGCCTGGACCACCCCATTTAGCTCAGAAGTTGCACCCGGACCAGAAGCATTCAGTCAAAACTTTTTAACACAGGTGTTGGATGCATCAAGTTAAAATCTACATTGAGTGGGCTTCACTCTACATGGGCTGATGACAGTGTTCTGCCTTAGCCAAAAAAGAATCTTTTGGAAGCCAAGCCAATGTTTTTAAAAATTCTTTAAAATATTTACCAAGCTTGTTGGCAAAGCAACTGCTTGTTACCCAATACACACAAGCAAATCAACGTCGTGTGACATGATTACTAGTGTGACTTAGGTTTTGGCTGATTTACCACTTGGCTGATTTACCACTTGTCTCAAATTTTAAAACCATTCTCTTTGCTGATGATACTGTTCTTTCACTTTCAGTGAATTCACTGTACAAAGTAACAACAAAAATAAATCAAGATCAAGAAAAAAATCTTTTCACACAAATTTCAATGTTCAAATTAACCACCATCAGCTTGCAAGAACTAGAAGTGTCAGCTGCCTTTGAGTTATAATTGATGGTAAATTAATCTGGAAGCCTCATATCACTCGGTTAATAAGCAAGTTTATGAAGCATTAGGTATAATCTGCAAACTCAGGCACTATATTCCATTCAGATCCTTGAAAACAGTGCTTTATAGCTAAGTGTATTCACATCTTCAAAGTCATCACTAGTTGGGGATCATCATCTGTTTCTACACTCAACACCTCGAATATCATTCACAACAAATTATTAGGAATTATGACATTTAGCAAATTCGCCTCTAACGCAGGCAAATTGTACAAAGATGCTTAAATACTTAATATAGACAGAATATCTAAACTAGAAATCGGAAAATTATGTAGAAAATAAATTAGATTAGTTCCCAAATAACTTATAGAACTTTTTACAAAAATTGAAGTCATTCATTCTTATTACAGCTTGACCGATAAGGTTTTTTTTTGGCCGATACTGATGTTTTCATTTTTTCATTGCTGATAACCAATGCTGATATTTTTGCATTACTCAAGCAGTGTCTATTTTGCCTATTTTGCTGGTCATCAAGTCATTTCTTTCTGTTCAGAAATTTGGGTCTGTTTTGGTGGAGTTAAATCACTAGTGTTCACTGTAGGCGTTGCACTCTGACAAAGGAGTCATTTTTGTGGATCATTTAGTCCTGCTTGCATTCTTTGAACAAGACCTTCAACATACACTTGGTCAGTTTTTAGGTGCTGTTGTGATCAGAGAGCACAAGAGGCAAGTGTCCAAAGCTTCACACTGACCACACAACAGGATCACTTCATTTTTGCTTGACACTATCAGTACCACATAAATATAGGTGTAGTTCTTGGACAACATTCCCTCCTTTTACAACGAACCACACCGATCACACGCTATTTTTGTCAAGGTATGTCTGGTATTGCCTTCACATTCTGGTCACAACACCATTATTGTTACAACTGGAAAGCCTGGGCAGCAAGTATGGAAAGCTTCACACTGCAGCAGCAAGCAACAACAAACCTCATACACCATGATTACACTCTTATTGCTTGTTCATGCCACATACTTATGCGCCATTCTTGGTGCGCATCTCATTAGTGGTACTGGTACACTCCACAAGTGACGTCACCCCAACCGAGTGATCTCAAAAGCAGCAGTTTGAACATGCAAGCAAACAAACAAGACAAAAACTGCTGCTGTTGAAGTGTATGTTCTTACAATGATTAAGAACTCAATTTAAATTTTAGACATGCATTAAGTTGTGAGAATGTGAACATACAAAACATTATGGCTGGATATCGCAGAAATGGCACAGATTCTGCTATTTCTCCACTAGTAACCACAAGAACTTATGAAAAAAGAGTAGAAACAGTTCAACTGTTTCTAATTTGGCATAAAAAATTTTTTTTGAAGCAGGCAAACACACAACAAGCAGTTCATGACAAGCAAAACATATGTTGGTAATGGGAATCCTTCTAGTCATGAATTCAAATCTCAGACCTTAATACTTTGAGAGCCGGCGTACGATACTACGATACATTCGTACTTCGATTTCGGCCTAAAAAACAACAGTTTTTGGTTGCCTTAGCAACGCCCTAGTGCCTCCGCCGATTGCGCTAGAGAGTTGTTCAACGGCTCAAACGGATCGGCCAGTCTTCTAGATTGCACCTGAAAAAAATTTTTTGGTTGGGGGTGCGGATTTTTTGTGACTGACGTCATAAGTGAAGTAGTTTTGGGATCATTTTGACTCATGTTGGTTGGCCTAGGACCCAACCGCTAGGCCAAAGAGTTTCGCTGAAGTTTTCATTGGAAACTAGGCTCGAGTCCGAGTCTTTTGAACCTTTGATCGACTTTCTTGCGTTTCTGGTTCAAAAGTTATGATCTAAAATAAACAAATTAATTAATTATCTAATTACCCAATTAGTCAATATTTTTACTAACTTAGATCATAACTTTTGAACCCGAAACCCCAACAGGTCATCCAAAGTATCAAAAGACTTGGATTGTAACCTAGTTTCCAGTAAGAACTTCAGCGAAATACTACCACCTAACAGTTGGCGCCCAGGGCCAGGCAAAGTGGGCCAAGGTGGCCTAAAAGTCCTCTACTTATGATGTCACTCACAGAAAACCTGTACCCCCCAGGCAAAAAATTTTTTTTTCGAGTGCAATCTACTAGACTGGCCGATCCGTTTGAGCTCTTGAACAGCTCTCTAGCGCAATCGGCGGAGGAGCTAGG